>WLWI01003379.1_pt1 | contig 13685 bp, 6 predicted proteins | sample 6701501 | NCBI WGS metagenome assembly WLWI01 (sample SAMN12718690, study PRJNA515312) | sponge metagenome | isolation source: marine sponge | host: Mycale hentscheli | place: New Zealand: South Island, Marlborough, Capsize Point | collected 2014-11-01
ACCACTATTGTTTTCTCACTTTGACAGTATTTTGTAGCCACACCAAGCATGCATGGAATAGCTGCAATTACAGGGAACATGCATCGCTCGCTTCGCTATTTTGTGCTATTAGAGCGCATCACTAGTTTATGTCTAAAGTACTACATTGGATGTGCATGCTTATATGCATGCCACTAATATTGTATTCTATGCAGTTTATTTGTACTGGGTACAATGCAGTGTGCTTAGTGGTCAACTTACCTAATTAGTAACTTGTGCAGTATTTTTTTATTTGTAACTGCATTTATATTGTTGTTGTATTTGGTTGTTATATCATTGTTATTATGTCTTTCCCACCTATTCACCACCATACTAACCCTAGTCACCATCTTCTACTTGTTAATTTAACTTGTCAAATCACATGATCCACCCAGTGTCATACCCACAATCAATACTACTTTAAAACTAAACTATATTGACTGCTTATATATATATCCATATTATGGTCATCATAATTATTACAACAACTTAGGATAAGTTCAATATATTCAACTTTCACATCATAACAAGCACATAACTGTACCAGTTCTCTTATTTCAGGTGAATAGATACTCGGTTTCTTGCTGACTTCATGTAAACATGTATTATTATGACATCTTATGCCATATCTCACTACTTCTTAGTTTCACCCTTGTGTGTCCTCCTCCACAGCATTCACTGGAGTATCAGGGGGGTAGGAAGCTATTTTTGATTGGTCAGACCATACAATGCGTTTGTTCAAGTATCAGCTTTACTTATGGTCTTGATATTTTACTTTTATGTTTCAACACTATTTATCTAAATCAGTATAATTACAACAAAAAATTTGAATAACTAGCTATTCAGAAAAACAACAACAAACAAGTGAAGTTTATTGCTTCAGTGCATCAGCTGGCTACTGCTGGTTTAATGTCAATTACACCTTCTTCAGAGCTAATCCCTTCTACTATAAAGAGACTCTCAATGTGTCACTACACTCAGCCCCATCCATTTATTTGATTTTTATATCACCCACACATAGTTACCTGCTGGAGACCCATGCTCCGTGAGGGATAACGTGGGTGAAGTGTTGGAGAGATGATTTGAAATGAATTGGACGAACTGTCTAATAAGTCGTCTTTTTACCTCTTACTACTTGGCGCTCCATTGTGTAGGCTAGTCTTATAACCCCCCACACCACGGGAGACTCCCACTGGTCTTATAAATGGATATAATCTCTACTTTCCTGAGCATGCTAGCATTCTGGAAAAGTAATGAGGCATTACGTATACTTTAATCATGCATGTGAACACAGGAGACTCCCACTGGTCTTATAAATGGATATAATCTCTACTTTCCTGAGCATGCTAGCATTCTGGAAAAGTAATGAGGCATTACGTACTTTACTCATGCATGTGAACACGGGAGACTCCCACTAGTCTTATAAATGGATATAATCTCTACTTTCCTGAGCATGCTAGCATTCTGGAAAAGTAATGAGGCATTACGTATACTTTAATCATGCATGTGAACACGGGAGACTCCCACTGGTCTTATAAATGGATATAATCTCTACTTTCCAGAGAGCATGCTAGCATTCTGGGAAAGTAATAAGGCATTACGTACTTTACGCATGCGTGTGAAATCTGCATATTTTTTTTTAATAATGTGTTGTATCTTAATCAGTTCTATGGCACTTATACCTGAACAAAAGGAAAAAAACTACTTCTGTTCGCTAGAATGAGAACTTTGAGATTAGAAAAATTGGTCAGGCCACGGCCTGACTGGCCTGACCGGTTCCTACGCCCCTGAGTATGCATGCTCATGTTCAGGAAAGCACAAACACACAATTCAACAGATAGACATACACACAAATAGTAAATAACAACAATAAAGGAGGTTTGTATGTGAGTTTTCCTGATATAATATTTGAAAAAGTAAGTTTTGTTGTTATTCTCAACCATCACATAGCTACCTGTAGAAACAAAAATAAACTTACAAAGAGCACACCCACAAAGGAACAACAATTTATTGCTGAGAAGTAGGTTGCTCATATAGACAAAGGAACAAGGGAACAACAATGAAAACAACAAGACTATGGGGGGTGGGGGTGGGAAGGGTTCAGGAATTCTTTAGTTAGAGTATACTTTGCTAGAAATTTCTGTGCCTCTAATATTTCACCACCAATCAGGTCTAATAGTACATGTAGTTGATATGCCATCAGCCCTATCTCTTCAAATAATTGATTTTCAGTTAGTGGTGCTATGAAACTGCATCAATTAGAACTGAACAAATAAAGAGGATGAAGTCATATACATAATGTACAAAATGGGTAGCGTCCAGTTATATAAGTGTGATACAATATATAAAGTACAATGATCAATTGTGGCTGCATCTGCATTTTTATTACATTATTCTCCTGTAGGAGTTATAGTAATCTGGTAGTGGAGTGATACAGTATTTCCAGCCATGTGCTTTAATTCCTCTTCTGTGGCAAGGTAAGTCATTACATTGTAACATATTTTGGAGCCTCTGATATTGAAAGAAGCTTCTTTTTTCAAAGTTACACCCGGAGCAATGCCATTACAGGAGTCCGTCATTAGTAAAGTTTTGTCACCAGGAGACTGACTTGGTAACACCAGAGTTGCAATTTTCAGAGAATGTGGTGCCATAGTTTCTTTCCCTAATGAGTTCACTTCCAAATAGGTTCTAGCACAAGGTCCAGAATTTGTGTCTGAAGTAACTCCAATTACAGATAGGATTGCCTTGCAAGTAGTACCAATAGTTGTAGAATCATTCCCATCAGGATTGAGTAGTTTGTCAGGATCCAGCAGTGGCTAAAAGCATTGATCTTAATTTTCTCTGTTTGTGCACTAGTTGAGCTCAACTTGAACTGATGGTGGTAGTCGTTATACACTAATTTAGTATTATGCGGTAGACCTTGTCGATCGTATTCTTTTGGTCTCCCCCTTTCTTTGAAGCTCCTTGCGCGACCTCGGCGCAATTCTCAGGTATTGTTTTCTCGTGCACGCACGCAACCCCGCTAGTGGCGCTTACCGCTTCCATGGTTTTAAATACTAGTGGTATGCTTGAACACAAATGGCGAGCGATCCTAAAACTACACTATTGTTAAACGATTGGTTTTCACTTCTAACATTCAAACTACAAAAAAAAGTCGAGTAAATATATAAGTATAGGTAAATGATTTGTGAAGGAAATCGCTAAATCATAGCAATGATTAGGCATGAAGAGTTAACATAACAGAATTACCTGAATAAACTTCGAAAGCAGTGGCAAAGAAGCGCAGCTTGACAAAGACTTCACAATTGTTTCAAGAAGAGAGTAGCTATAAATAAAACGTTTTGGTTGAAACAAAGTTGCGTAAGGCAGTGCAGCAGGATTCTCCACGAATACTGGAACTGTGAACGCTTTACCTAACTTACGTAATTAGAAGCTTTAATTGTGTGTGTGTGTGTGTGTGTGTGTGTGTGTGTGTGTGTGTGTAGTGTGTGTGTGTGTGTGTAGTGTGTGTGTGTGTGTGTGTAGTGTAGTGTTTGTGTGTGTGTGTGTGTAGTGTGTGTGTGTGTGGTTACTCGTTTAAATATATTCTAGAGAATACTGTGGAGGAGGACACACAAGGATGAAACTAATACGTAGTGAGATGTGAGATATAGCATAAGATATCATAACAGTTGTTTACATAAAGTCAGCCAGAAATAGAACAATCTGCTCACTTGTAATGAGATGACTGGTAAGGTTAGGTGTAAATTAGTGCTGCTCTATGTAACATTTGCCTGTTAGTTGAGAATCAAATATCTGTACTTGTTCAGGCCAGCTGAGCAGTCTCTTCAAGTTTTCCTCCCTGATGTCAAGAAGCAGCCATCAAATAACTGTTATCATTATTTTACTTATCCATTTACTTATTCATTCGCCTGTTGTAGTATCATTTTCTTTCATTATCCCACTTATTGAATTATTATTTCTGTCGTATTTCGTCGATGTTCGTCAATCGTCGATGTTCGGAACTCCGTTTCCAAGTTATAATTTGTTTATTTATTCTCGTTTTGTCAGTTGTTGTTTTTGTCAGTTGTTGTAAAGATCAAGTTACCTTGTGTCTATTCTAATTACCTATAACTAACTGATCAGCCTGTTCAGGTTAACTTTACTTTTGATCACTTCAGTGATCTGGTCCTTCGAACACTACTAAGTGCATTTGTGAAGCTACCGCTCTTCTAAGTGCATTTGTTATTGTGTAGGGAGTTACGCCCCGACAATTGTATAATAAAGTAAGTTTGCTGAGTTTCATTTAATTTATGTTAGCATACAAAGCTAAGTTCAGGGCCAGCCTGTGTTGATTATTAATGAATACTTCCCATTCAAATAAATAATATAATGTCAGGTGTTGAAGAGTCTGAAATCTGATTTCCTCTCCGTCACAGCATATTTAACTTAAGGATAGCTGGCAGAAAAGTAGGAAATGTCATCAGGTTTGCCAGCGTCCTGCCTAAGCAAACAAGGAAATTAAAGAAAGTATTATTATCAAGTTTAATAGCACTTCCTAGGGGTTGAAAATGCATTTATAGCTAGATCTAATAACATATTATTTTTCTCCTTCAACAATCCATAATAATATAAGGTATGATTTTGAGACCTTTAGAAACATTCTTACCGATTTTCCAAGCCAGAGTGTCATACTGTAGCAATTTTTCTCCATTTCTATAACCACTTGAAACTCTGCATGGTGACTTATTAAACAAAATATAGACAGAACAGCGACATGATGACTAATATGCGAGGTACCTGCATGCTGCTGTAGCAATCTTCAGGACCTAATGTTTGGTTTACATAAGCATTGCATGATACAGAATACACTACGCGGTCATGTTATAATACAATAATGATAAACATAAATATAATAGATTGTAACTGCGAATTATATAATATACATGTACTGTAATATTATGTTGATTCTGCTATTCTTGACTGATCTTTCTAAAGCTAACAGCAATATTCCGTATTTAGTATCTACTGAAGAAGGCCTAATACATGTTGCCACTTCAGCGTGAGACTTGAGGCAACTTTTTTCCCATATCACCAGTGTTCATAGTTATCACGTTGGGTTATTAGATTCCCCCAGGTTATACAAGTATTCATTGCACAAGAAACTTGTTTTTAACCTCTATAGTTTAGTGTCAACTTTATCAACACAGTTAATAAAGATTTTGTTATGGTTGTCAATAGACTTATTGTAGGCTAAGAGGGTTATGGCACTTACCTTGTCAGTTTCTTCATCAACAGTCCCAAACTCTGAACAAGAGTCATACTAGAGTTTAAAACGTCAATTCTAGTCTGTTAATTAAGAGGATGAATGGGAGATGTCATCACCTATACAGGTAAGTTTTATCTTATAAAGTTAAATGGTACATAGTTTAGTGTAAGTTATGCCCATACTGGTAGCTCTAGATTGTTAAAACAATAAAGATTAGCACGTGCCAATTAATCAATTATTTACCGTAAGGTGGAAATACTTAACGTAACACACACACACACACACACACACACACACACACACACACACACACACACACACACACACACACACACACTTATCATGATGACTTATTGGAATACAAGACTTTCACCTCAGTATAGTTGCATTATATATTGTGGCTGCCACATGAATGAAAACTTAGTTGAAGTCTGCATACACTGAAAATTGATTTTATTACTTCAGTGTCAGAAATATCTGGCTTGGATTCTTAAAGTAAATGACCTCATATTTATTTAATAATTCAAATGAAGCCCAAATTGTTCTGTGAAATTAAATACAAATAAATTAATTACTAAGCAACAGATAGAAACTATAATAGCAAATTATATACATGCATTGTTACAGAATATTTCTAATGTTCAAATGCTACATATTATTAATTGTAACTTGTTGTGGTTATATACATATACTTGAGTGATATTCAACCACGCCTACGTGATGATCGGCGACGCCCTTTGCTCTGCCTTAGTCTCTTTGACGGACGTCTCCTGCTTCCTCTCTTACGGCTTGAAACTCTGCGATTTCTCCTCCTACTTCCATTCTTCTTGGGCCTCCCCCTACGATTACGTGATGCAGGTCTTTTCTTAGAATTTTGGCGCCGACGTTTCGGATGACGTTGCCTCACTTTGCGATTGCTGGGCTTCTTGCTCTTGCCACCACTTCCTTTCTTCATCTTTCTCTTGCGTATTTTGCTCCTGCCAGATTTTTTTTGCTTTATCTTACGATTGCTGGGTTTCTTTCCCTTGCCAGGATTTCCTTTCTTCATGTTATTATTGCGTTTCTTGCTCTTGATAGTTTTTTTTTGCTTGATTTTATGATTGGTGCGTTTCTTATTTTTGCCAGGACCTCCTTTCTTTATTGTATTTTTGCGCTTCTTGCCTTTACCAGAATTCTTTTGCTTCATCTTACGATTGCTGTGTTTCTTTCCTTTGCCCCGACTTCCTTGCTTCATCTTATTGTTGCGTTTCTTGCCCTTGCTACCTCTGCCATGACTTTTTCGCTTCATATTACGATTGTTACGATTCTTGCCCTTACGACGACGTCTTCTTGGCTTCATATTGCGATTTCTGCGTTTCTTGCCTTTGCCATGATTACGTCTTCTACGAAGATTCCGATTCTTGCGTCGCCTGTTTCTACCCGATCGGTTTCGCTTTCGTTTTCTTGCGTTCTGTCTTCTCTTGTTTCTCATTCTGGACCTTCTTTTTTTGCCTGTACCATTACGACTTGGAGTTTTCGGACTCTTTTCTACTGGGGAAGGTTTCACTTCTCCACCTTCTTCAGGTGCAGGCTCTACTTTTCCTCCTTCTTCAGGTATAGGCTCTACTTCTCCCCCTTCCTCTGGAGCAGGTTCCTCTCCCCCTTCCTCTGGAGTAGGTTCCTCTCCCCCTCCTTCCTCTGGAGTAGGTTCCTCTCCCCCTTCCTCTGGAGTAGGTTCCTCTCCCCCTTCCTCTGGAGTAGGTTCCTCTCCCCCTTCCTCTGGAGTAGGTTCCTCTCCCCCTTCCTCTGGAGTAGGTTCCACTCCTTCTCCTTCATTTGGTGGGGGTTCTGTTGCCCCACAGCCTCCCTCCATTGGAGGAACAGCTGGTTCACTTCCTCCACAATTAGTTGGTGAGTTTTCATTTTCATTGTTATCTCCATTCCCTCCCGTATCTGATGGTGGCTCAGTAACTGGTTCACTGGGAGACTCTGTGACTATTTCACCAATAGGAGATTCAGTCACTATGCTAATAGGAGATTCAGTAACTGTGATATTAGGAGATTCAGTAACTGTGATATTAGGAGTAGGACTAGTGTCATCACTTGTCTCATTATTTTCTTCATTATCCTGATTATCCTCTTCTTCATCATTCTCACCAGTGTTGTCTTCATCTCCATAGTCAGTGTTTCCACCTTCTTCATTATCACCTTCTTCATTATTGCCTTCTTCATCCCCTTCATTCTCTGCATATTGTCCCATATTGTAATCATTCCAGTATCTATGATGGGAGGGGACTCCCAAAACGTCACTATCAGCTTCTATATCTAACATTCTAGCATTTGTAATGTCGTCTATAGAAGCTTTAGCGTCTCCATCATATATGTCCTTATTTTTGTGATACAAATAATCTTGACTGTCGTTGTCAGATATTTCAGCATACTCTGTGTCTTCTTCATCTGCATCTCCCTCAGATGTTTCATCGTCAGAGTCTTCCTTCACACCTTGGTTATTTTCATCTGCTTTCTGACCATCTTTTTCATGGGAATTGCCTGTGAGATCGTAATGAGTTATGCTGCTGTCAGAGATGTAGTTGTTCTCAACCAAAACTTGGTCTCTAGGATCTGCTTCCATAGCTGCATCTTGTTCCATCCAGAACATCTCGTCTTGGTCATTTTGTGATGTTCCATAAAGATCAGCTTCTTCCTCACTCCTTGATTTTGACGATATGACTGCATTCTCTTCTACACCTTCAGGATTGGATAATCTGTTTTGAAATCTGTAATCTTCCTGTCTTTCTGAAGAAGGAAAACCTTGTGATATTTGTAATGAAACAGCAAACAGAGCTATGGCGATTGAAATCTTAGCCATAGCTCTGCCACAAATCCAACAGTTTGACATCAGAAGAAACAATATTTTATCCTTTTATATGAGCCCTATCTGAGGCATCCTGGTCTAGCTTCAGATAAAAAGTTATTTCAAAATGTTTCCTACTTTCCTTGTGAAAAGTAACACTTGAGTTGTGAAGTTGTGAAAGAAGGAAGTCACGTAATTATTGCAAGCCAAATTAAAAATGATAGTTTGTGTGATGACATTCAATATAAATCAGTTAGTGAGAGGTATAATATAAATAATTTCTAAGACTACCTCTCAGACCGAAAATATACACACTTAGAAATGTCAATTATGTTTGCAATGATCAAATTTATTACCAATTATCACATAATGAATTAACACACAATGATAGATATATAGATGATATTTTCACAAAGATTTTGAAATAGATCAAAGATATGGTATGATTTTTATAGCATGCAATAGCTGTATTATATTGGTCACAGAACCTTCCTCACCCAAAGGGGTCTGGAAAAAAGCAAAGGAAAAAAGCAAAGAAAAATCTTGCTCGTCCCCAGCAATTGAACCCAGGGCCACTGGCTTCAGCCACCAGTGCTCTAACCACTGAGCTACGACAACCCCAGGCATCCAAAACCTTCACATATTTCCTATTATACTGATTTAAGATTTTTCATTTTTTTCCTTAGCTTTTTTCCAGACCCCTTTAGGTGAGAAAGTTTGTATGAAGGGTCAGAACTTGATAATTATATTGGTCATTTTATTTTTCTCTCTGTGACACTCACAGTAATCCAATGGTGTGCAAGGAAACAAATTCGCTAGCATCTAATTGCAGATTCTGCAGTAGAAGGAAACAAATTCGCTAGCATCTAATTGCAGATTCTGCAGTAGTACATTTATATATAGGTATAACTAAAAAATTTACTTCATGAACTTAAAACTTATTAACTTTTTCAATTTCTCCTGTGGTGAGCTCAGTTACTTTAAAATACATTTGATGATAACTCTCTTTTGGTTCTGCATATGCAGTGGCGTAGGAAGGGGGGGGGGGGCTAGAGGGCCTGGAGCCCCCCCAATATTTTTCAGGTGGGGGCTCAGCCCGCCCAATATTTGAGGATGTATTTTGGTAAAGTAGTATAATGCTTGCACAGCAATTGGAAGTGCCAGCTAGCTACATTCTTTGAGGTTAACAAGTTCTTCACTATTGTTAACCTCAAAGAATTCATTTAACTTGGTAACACTGCATTTTAGTCAAAAGTTATCCGTGGTTAACAATTTGTGTGACATGTAAGAAGGCATTTTGTTTTCACTGCAGAAGTGCTGAAAGTAAGGGTTTATTAACCTTTAGTAGTAAAGTAACCTACTTTTTCTAGAACAGGTTTTAACAACTGGAAGACAGCGTTAACAAATTCCATTTACACAGCCAGTGTGATGCTCATCGGGAAGCTATTTTGAAGTGCCATATGATTCAAACCACACCAGTTAGCAACCAGCTAGTTTCAGCTGCTAAAAAAGAGCAGAGTGAGAGAAGAGATGCATTAGTAAAACAGCTACACTGTTTGCGTTACCTTCTTCGTCAAGGGCTAGCTATTCGTGGGCACAAAGAGAGTGAGGGTAATTTGCATCAGCTAATGTCAATGTTCTCATATTATGATTCTAATTTAAAGAAATGGATGAAGAAAAATAGATATTTATCTCCAGTTATAGTGAATGAACTGATAAGTGTAATGGGGCAGAGTGTGTTGCGTATTCTCTTGGATACTATCAAGGAGTACAGTCGTGCTTAGTTTTCAATAATAGGTGATGAGGCAACTGATGTTGCTAACAGAGAGCAGTTCATTTTGTCCATTAGATGGGTTAATGCTGAATATGAGATAAGTGAAGACCCAGTTGGCCTCTTAACACATTGTCTTGGTCACTGTCTTAATTTATGTCTTCAAAGATGCTGGTCGAAAAATGCCTTGTCTACGAGATGCACTTGACTTGGTTAGGGAAATAGTCAAATTGATTAAGTACTCCCCCAAAAGATCACATCTTTTTTCTGAAAAACTAACTGAATCTCAAGACTTTGGTGTTGTTACTCTTAAACCCTTGTGTCCTACGAGATGGACTGCAAGAACAGCTGCAATTGGTGCTGTATTGAGTGATTATGGTGTATTAATGGAAACTCTAGAAGAAGTTTATCAGACCACCCGAGATGAATATGGGCTAAAAGCTATTGGCGTATTGTTGGCTCTAGAGAAATTTTCAACAATATTTGGGTTGAAACTTGGTTACTTGATATTCAGCGCATCTGAAACCCTTTCTGTGTCATTTCAAGGCAAAGACACAACTCTCCAGGAGGCACTGTCGGCAGTAAACTTGGCTAAGGCCTTTTATAGAAGGACAGAACAAGCATTTTCTATATTCTATGATGATGTTGTTAGTGTAGCACAGAAGGAATGCGTAGGTGAACCACTGCTACCTCGTTATAGGAGAGCACCAGCAAGATTAGATGATGGAACCCAGCCCCACAGATTTAGCGACCCCAAAGCTTACTATCGTCACCAGTATTTTGTAAGTTTGTGACATGCTACTTCAAGAACTAAATGACCGATTTGATCAAGATAATTTGTTGCCTCCTATCCAATGTCTTGAAAATCTTCTTTTGAAAGCTGCAAATGGTGACAGGCATGATGAAAACTTCCAAGGCTTGAAGACTTCTTGCTACATTACTGATATTGACTTTGACCAGCTTCAAATACAACTTTAGCTTGATTAGACTAGCCCTGCCCCATGTGAGCAAGGTGACATCGATTTGCACCATCTGTGAAGCTATGAACACCCAGGCTGTATATAAATCGATGCTATCAGAAGTACACAACATTTTACGGCTGTATATGACCGTGCCAATCACATCAGCCATTTCTGAAAGATCATTGTTTAGCACTGAAAGTTGTCAATACTTGTTTACATTCATCTATGTCAGAGAAAAAACTCAATAACTGCTTTATACTGCACGTGCTTAAAGAAATTACTGACTCCTGTGATATGGTTGCCATAGCTCAAGAGTTCATTGCAGTAAACACTGAACGCAGAAAGTTTTTTGGCGTATTTTCATGAAGATTGTGTATTGCGCGATATCATTATTGTATATTAACCATACTTTCACTAGGCTAGATACAGAAAGAGAGGAGAGCTAAAACACACACTTTAAGCTTATATGAAGCATTTCTAGCCACCCCAAAATGCAAAACAAAATAATATGTTCCCGCACCCTCTCCCTCACTGTGGCTAAACATCCCATGCTATTGTCATTAGAACCCACACCAGCCCCCCCAATATTTGTGACCCTCATACACCTCTGAATTATGCATCTGGGCTTGCACCATCATCAAACCTTAAGGGGACTCTTTGTTTTCTGGGAAGAATAGGGTCTGCACTCAGGTCCATATAATTATGTAGAACATTGGCATAAAAGTGATCAAATTTTTACTCACTTCTCAGAGATTGCATGTGAGAGGTAAGAGTTTTGCTCCTTGGGATGCTTCTTGTACTGTAATATCCACCGACTGTACATTAATTGCAAATTGATCAGAAACAGAGAAAATCAGATAAGCTAGTTTTAATCCAAGAATGTGTCAAAGGTATCCATTTCAGCAGCCAGTCCAATAGCTTTAGCAGCATTTTCACCATGCTCATGACTGATCTCTTCTAAAGCATCTTGTAGAATTTTATAATTTGCTATGATGCTACCAATTGATGTATGCCTCACAGTCCAACATGTAGGGCATATCATTCTTAATTTTGGTGACTGTTGGCTAGTGCAGATAGTTATTATTTTCTCAATCTTTCAAACAATGTATACCTTTTAGGAGATTTTTTTTGATAAGCTGAGTTAATTAAAAACCAAAATTTATGCAAATTCTCACTAGCTACTTCATAAGTCTTAACCTTATATTTTATGCAAAGACTGAGGTTGTGAGCCAGGCAGTGGACATAAAGTGCTCTTGATTCTTCTTTTGTGACCAATGCTTGGACTCCATTCTGATTCCACTCATGTTGGATGCACCGTCAAAAGCCTGAACTCGGCATTTACTAATTGGTAGAGAACATCGCAATAAGGTGTTTATTAGCAAACAAAATATGGTAGCTGCCTTAGTATCAGGAAGCTGAACCAGACCAATTAATGCTTCATGAATACTATAATCATGATCTACCCAGCGAATAGATACTGACATTTGTTCTTCATTTGATATATCAACTGCCTCATCAGCAATTATCGAAAACCATAATGCAGCATTTATTTCAGCAAAAATTGTACGCAGGACAGACTGGCCCATGATTGTTATTATTTCATTAACAATATTGGGAGAAATATATTCTCTTGTTTCAACCAGGGAATCATTTCTGGGCTACTTTTAGCTTGTAGTAACAATGACTGATACAGATAACCACCAAAATGTTCTATATCTTCTCTATGTCCCCGAAAAGGTAAACCCTGTCGTGCAAGAAACTGAATACATTAGAGAAGCTTCAAGAACTGTGTTGCCTTTGCATGATGCTATGCCGAGCTGAGAGTTCAGCATGTATACCAGGTCCTTAAGATTTTGCTAGAAGTTTTAAATTAGCCTCTCTATGCATACTACTAGCTTCATGCTCACCAAACATTTGCAGGGCCTTCTTCCAATTGCTAAAGCCCAGTTGTGAGAACCCATTTTGACTATGGCCTGGAAAGTTGAAAAGACCCTCGCTATAGGTAAGCGGCAAATGGCACAATAGACTTTATACTTTGAGATGCATGCAGTAATCCAGGAATATCTCTTATACCAGCTAGTTTGTATCTTTCTTGAATGTGACTTACGTCCATGCTTACTCTGATAATAACAGCACATTTTGGAATCAGCAACATTCGTTGATGGGGACTGAACAGATTGATACAACTCTGACATTGACAGGAACCAGAAATTTCTTCAGAATCTTCTGAAGTATCCACTTCTACTCCCTCTGTCTGATTCTTCTCCAAGTCAAGCTGATCATCTAGCTGACTGCTATCAGATTGACATCGAGACTGAGAAGCAGGTGTGAACATATGAACTAGAGACATACCTAGCTATCATGAACTGGAACTAAGCAGCTGCTCATGGCATAGTTCATGATGTGTGGTAATAATTACAAGCAATTAATACCAGCTACATTCTACCTATAAATTTCGTGTATTTATTGAGTTTGAGAATTTCAAATTTCAACTTAATAAAGCAATAGTTAAATAATAAATATATGAAAAAAGTGCTTTGCTATTGTTTGTGTATTCATCTATTACGTTTATGGTTCAAGATGTCATGTCTTTATTTTCTTGGTAGACTGTGTGATTTCTATTCAGTCAGTTACTATAATAATAACATTATACAGCTAATAAATTGTTAAGTAGTGGTTACTATCTAGATTGACTCATGAGTAGTGCTTATTCTCCATGACTCTTACACTCCCTTCTTTCTGGAAACAAGACAGGTGGGGGGGGGGGGGGGGGGGGGGGGGGGGGGGCCCCCCCCCCCCCCGTCCCCCTCCGGCCGCGTATCCTTTATTCTTTTTCCCGGCCACACAGAAAAC
>WLWI01003380.1_pt1 | contig 13685 bp, 9 predicted proteins | sample 6701501 | NCBI WGS metagenome assembly WLWI01 (sample SAMN12718690, study PRJNA515312) | sponge metagenome | isolation source: marine sponge | host: Mycale hentscheli | place: New Zealand: South Island, Marlborough, Capsize Point | collected 2014-11-01
TACATGTGATGTTACACTTGCATGTGATGTTACACTTACATGTGATGTTACACTTGCATGTGATGTTACACTTACATGTGATGTTACACTTGCATGTGATGTTACACTTACATGTGATGTTACACTTACATGTGATGTTACACTTACATGTGATGTTACACTTACATGTGATGTTACACTTACATGTGATGTTGCTTTTCAGTATTCAAAAATACCAGGGTGAATCTGAACACAACTGAAGGTGCACTGAATAATAATTTAGTGTGTGAACTGAGCCAGACACTCTCATAATAATATATATATATATATATATATATATATATATATATATATACATATATATACTAGTGATATGCTTTAGCACAAATGGCGAGCGAGCTGGCCTGACTGAAATCAAATTTGAATGCTAGCAGCTTATATTTCTTTGTTAGTTAAATGTTTTTGCATAATTTATTTGTGCTATTCTTTAGCAACACAATACTTTTACACACACCCACATACACTGGATAATACCAGCACAAGACATGCATTGTATTCTCTTCGTGACTTGACTATTGGACAACATATTTTCAAGGGGTAAGCAATCAAATTTCCGAGGATGACATGGGTAAGGGTTGATAAATGAATAAATTCTTCTGGCTGCCTTTACAAAGTATATACACTCTGTTGTTTTACCAGAGCTCTAGTAGATAAAGCAGTGTATTATATTTTCTTAGTGACTTCACTATTGGATATTAGATTTTCAAGAAAGGACCAATCTGTTACGCAATGCGTATAGCTATGACAAACAGCGTATTAACCAAAGTAACTTACCACTGCCACTTATAGAATAGAAAAAAGAACTCCGCTAAGTTTTGTAAGACCTAACTGCGAATGTCTGTCCCCTTCTGTCTCTGCAGAGCTTTGCCTTTTTTTTTTCTTCGGGATTATTTCCAAGTCTTTGCTCCTAAATTTCTTGGGCCCGTGCTAATGAGTTTACATTTAACAGTAGCCTCCGGGTGGACACGTAATAACCTCTTTAACTTTGCCCTATATATATATATATATATATATATATATAATGGTCTGGACCACTTTAAAACAGGCCAGCCCATTTTAAAACAGCCTGGCTCCAAACTAGCCACAAATGTTGCTGTCTTACAGTGGTGATGTACAATTAAAACCAAGAGCAGTCTCACCTGAAAGTCAGGCAGGCTCCTAACTAGCAACCAGATACAAAGTCTGCTCTGGTATTAAAGAACACACAAGAGCACAAATTATTAGTCTACTGTTTGTTGAATCCAGTTCCCCACAAATTGTAAGAGGGGAACATATGGGGTAATTAGGAAATCTCTGGGAGAAAATGTCATAGAAGTATATAAACAATCTTAAAAAACAGTAAATAAAAATTTCAAAGATAAGATGTTTTAGTGGTTCCAAAGTTTCAGGTGCAAGCCTAGCTAATGTCAAATTCGTGTGTGGAAACACGTTCATGTCAAGCCTAAATGCTGCCTAATTAACCATATCTTACATGCATTTGCATCCTTTACATCTAGCTGCATCATATAGCAGTGTTTCATTAATTACTAGTGACTGAGATTTGTAAAGAACTATGAATGATTCAGTCATTCTCGGCGGAAATAATTATAATAATAGCAAATTTTCTCGTTCTTACAGCCAATAATATTGTTAATTAAAACTTAACCTGATGTTTCGACTTCTTATCAAATATAGTAGGATATAGTAGACAGTAAGCATACCCTCCAGAAATCTTGCTGTTTACATTGTGTTAGTATATCACCACAGAGAGTTTGACCACAGTTGACCCCTGAAGAGGACTTCGGCTAGAAGTTGAAACATCGGGTTAAGCTTTATTTAACAATATTATTGGCTGCAAGAATGAGAAAATTTGCTATTATTAGAACTATGAAATGTTGCAAGAGCTAACCAACAACCACTAAGACTATAACTACTGCTATCATGGGAGGGGGGGGGGGCAGTTCTTTTCCTTGGCGAACTGGAACACAAGCAATTACATCTTGTTAGTGTTCAACTTTCCGCTTGCCCACTTCAATAGAAGAGCAGAAACCCAAAATTATTAAGTATGACTGGAGATCGTATTTTAATGGTACATTAAAAGGGGTTAACGGAAGAGCCAAGAGTGTAAGCAAAAGGGGCGGAGATAGGGGTCAGTGTAGCGGAAGAGGTGGCCCCTACAGGGGAAGTGCATGAGCCGTACAGCACAATGTGATAGCAATACGTGTGAGCTACACAGTGAAAGTCTGAAACTAAACCCCCCCCCCCCCCCTAGTCCCTCACATAGTAGCAACTGAAACTGGAAGAATCCAACTCTCCACTAAGATGGCAGCACACATCCCAGTGTGAACAGGGACAAGTTGGAGGTGTGAATTAGAACCCCCTGGGTGATAATTAGGGTTAATTGTTGTTAATGTTCACACCAATTAGCACTCGAGTGCCAGCTGACATGGGATGACAGCTTGCCCTGCCCTCATGGACACATGCATCTTGGCAATCAGACGTTACATCACTCTGACAAATGTGTTGCCTTGTCACCTCTGAGAAATAATGTCACTGTTCCTAGAATTTGAACTGAAATAAGTGCACAATGCAAGTACATGGAGCTTTAATTTACATGCATTGCATCCTTACATCTTGCTGCATCATATAGCAGTGTTTCATTAATTACTAGTGACTGAGATTTGTAAAGAACTATGAAATGTTGCAAGATCTAACCGCAAACACTAAGACTATAACTACTGCTATCATGGGGGGGGGAGGGGGGTATGACTAATTTATGGTCAAGTTTATTGAACAATGCTTACCAAGCTGCACAACACAAACGCATTTTTTGTCTTTATAAAGCACTTTACATTAAAAAAAATTACAGGAAAATACATTGCAGTTTCTAATTTTTTTGTGAAGTTTTTAAATGACTCAAATTTTTTTTGGACACACTCATACTGTGTTAACTGACTCATGTCTTAACAGATGCAGTGGTTCAACGTGATCTAAATTTATTGAATACCCTGCTCTGCTACCAGTACTATGTGTAATAGTTATAACCAATATTGAGTTTGTATGTGATTACAAATCCCAAGACACGAGGGTGAAGCCCAAGTTGCAAGGGTTTGTGAATTGCAATACAAACCAATTCTTATTGGTTTATAACTATTTTATAGCCCAAGGACATAGACACCAAGGCAGATTTCTGTTCTTAGTTTTTTTGTTTGTTTTTTCTGATGGAAGTGAGCCGGAAAAGCAGGACTTCAGATGATTATACTAATATGACACATAGAGTAAAAAGAGAAAATGTATTTTTCCTTTAATTTAATGTGTCCTTATAATATAGTTTTAATTTGTTAATAAAAGAATGTGGGTATGGGCATAATAGCCTGATTTAAATCATATCACTCCATTGTTGGTAAAGAGAAATAAACCCTCCTTTCAAAAATTCCATAGACGTAATATATTTCCCCTTATTTTTAGTGACCTTTCTGTAATGAATCTGTTGTGAACAGAGCTAGCTGGAGAGATTACTCTGAGCAATATAATTCATTGTTGTTTGTTGATCTTTGTATCTGTGTGGGTGAATACTTTAGTGGGACCAAGAGGGTGTTCAAATTTGTGAAATGTTTGGTTTGAAAAAACTCATTACATATTTATGCATTTCTTACATTGTAATTTGTGTACTTACCTGTTTTTTTCTTTCCTTTTTTGTCTGACGATGAGAGCATAGCCATGTATACTGAATGACCTTGCCTATCTTATAGGTTTTCACCCTAGATGACTGTGACCCACCTTACTCAGTTTTTGTTAATCGACTGTAGACCTTCCTATAATTATAATGGTATGACTACTCTGTATTCCTGCACTAGTTATTTGTGAGTGCGAGAGCTTTTTAAAATATTCATTTAAAAGAAGTTTTTTATTGCGAGGTTTTTTCAGTTACATTCTTTTAAGAAGATGGACAAGTGACAGATGCACGCACAAATGATCAAGTGCGTTTTTAATAGGATTGGCATACCCAAATTGCTTGGATTAGTGAAGTTTAGATTAACAAACTTTTTAAAAGACTATCTGTTTTATTTCAATATTTTTTTATTAAATAGTTCTATTCAGAAAAAATATTTAGGAACACACAAGAGTTCTGTGTCTTGGGTCTTCTTTGGCAACTGTCCTATTTACATTTAGTAGTTTGTTTTTTATTTTGTTTTCTGCCAGGTTTACTATCTGACTCGTTTTGGTGTGGCACTTCTGTTCATAATAATGTGCAGGGCTATAATGTGACTTTTTCCCTTGTGTAAGTTTTTCTAGCTATTCATGTCACTAACAAGTACTCATTATGCTCAGTCGACTGTATCATTGCTGATGTCACCTCCCACTCCACATTCTCACAGAATAGCTACAGTGGAAAATAGCTTTCAGTTTATTATGCTGTGTTGTACAAATATTGCCAAGTATGTTTGGTGGCCCAATTTTCCCATAAATTTCTACTTAGTGGAGTTCGGCTTGCTGGACCGACTTGCCAATATTACTGCACTACCAAGTGCATGGTTGTAAGTAATGTCTGTATTTCTAATGGTTACTGCTATCCACTTATGTTTCAAACTGGAAAAATGGAGGCTATTTTTTTTTCATAAGGCTATACCAATAAGGGTTTACAGTTTGTCAAAGTGAGTAAAATAATTAATAGACAGGAACACCATTGTGTGTGTGTGTGTGTGTGTGTGTGTGTGTTACTAAGCATGTTTTAACTAGGTTGGTTGTTGGTCATTCTTCCTGGGCTATGCAATCCACTGTCTGATGGGTGTGGTCAACAGAGGGACCAAGCTATTCACTGAGAAAGGTAGATATATTTGTTGGGCAACGTCCACAACAACATAATGCTTGCAGTGTTTTTGTTTGTTTGTTTTTTAACAATTGCAACTATAGCACTATTTTATACCAGTATTTACTGGGAAACTATTTCACCATGAATCTACATTACATACATACATCCATACAAATTTTTTTTATGTCTTCTTTCCTCATCTTCCATTCTGTCTCCTTCCTTTCTGTGTAGGTGAACTAAGAGAGTGCCTGTGTTGTAAGGATGCTGCTAATTTAGGATTGTTTCTGTGCTCCCTGGCTGCTGGCTATAAGGTGAGGTACAGAGCTTCTTCTTAGTTTAGAACACTGAGATCATTTCATGAGACTCACTTCTTGTTTGGTTGTGTTGCAAGTCCTTTACGTTTAGTGTTATTTCCTGGGTCAGCCATTATGGAGTGGGTGTGCTAATATGAATTATTACCATTTCCCAAACTGAGATTCATTTTTATTTCCTCAGAGGGAAGCTATTATTGTCAGGCTGACTATTGCTATGACTGTGTGTTTATAAGAGGGGACTCTAGCACCTTTACCAGGAATGGATAGTGAAGAGGATATATTATAAGCCTTTATACCGTAGCCGAGTCATTTTCAATAACAATAAAATATGGTATTATTTTGGGACTACCAAGTACCCCACCACACCATGGCACCTGATGTATTAAAGTAGGAGTGCAGTAGCATAAAGTATATTTATTTATGCTTCTGTCTCCTGCTCTCTTTCTTCCTGAGCCATGAGCCATCTCAGTTATTCTTATTCCTCTTTTCAACTCATAGATTCTCTTCCTCTGTCTACCTCTCCTGCTCCTCAGTATCTCTGTCCTTTCTGTGTATTTCCATTGAAGTAGTTGCATCAGTCAGCCTTATCTCACCTGCTCCTATTTTTCTTGACCCTTGCATTCCGAGCAAGCCATTTTGCACAAGTAATTTAATTTTTTTTAAATGTGATTAAGAGTTCATTTTTGCCATTGCAGGATAAGTTAACAATACATTTACTTAATACTTTCTTACCCTCAATATTTCCAAGTAACGGTGACTCAAAATTAGCTGCTCTGACTATCTAATGGACCAGTAGCTCCTGGCAAAAAGTACCCAGTGACTAGAAACAGCCGATTGTTTAAATTCTGTAAGGTAAAGGTATTCAATGCCATAATCACCACTTACCGCAGAAATAGTCGGGTAAGTATGTAAGACATACCTGCGTCCTGTAACATTCAGATCATGCCAGAGAACCTAATTCAAAGGGGTAAACAATTAAATTTCCTAAGATACAGATAAAAAAGAAAGGATTCTGTTGTTTAGTGGACTGTGGGACAGGGTCAACCTTCAAACAAACACAAAAATGTGAGGGTCAAAGTTTATATAGAGGAAAAGCTAATATTAATCATCTAGTTCACCAGAGGTCTTCTGGAGAATGTAATGGCTATTTAATTTGCTTGCTATTTATTTATGTATTTGTCTGGCTTATTATATGTCATACGTAGTCTGAAAGTTTGTCTAGCTTTTATTACAGCCAATAGTTATTCTGCTCAGTAATATAGTAGTACTACAATGTGCAGCCCAGTATATAATATTGTTTTTAACTCTTCTTTCTACTTGTCAAATAACTCTCATTAGCATGTGCAATGTAGTGACTGACATGTACACTAGACTGTTACCAAAAACAAAAGATTAGTTTACGTTCTAGCAGCTTCCATTCCAGTCAGTATAAGGCGGTAGTGTTTGTGTTGTTGTTTGTTGTTGTTGTTGTTTTTTAGTAAATGTATTGACTTGTATTTGAGGAGGATTGTCGGTAGCATCATTTTAATTTTACAGCAAAGAGTAAATTCAGATAAATTAAGCTTTATTTTACTATAAGAATTATGTCAGTCTGCATAATCGTAGTCGTGTTGACAGAAGTTCAAGTTCTCAATCGACTGCAATCCAACACTCACTCAATGCACTTAGCAGACAGTTGATACTACCAGTTTACTCCATTTACCCTGAAACACTCTACATCACTTAATAGGCAATAGATGCAAGCAGTCTGTTCTAAGAAATGCAGTTATAGGTGCGTTTGTATTTCTTTGTTACACACTATTTGTATATATTATGTATAGTTGTTCTCAAACCTGCTGTACTACTTGCCTATTTCTTCCACTACTAGGAAACTAATAGCTGGTGAGTAGGATGGTAAATACATATACCTGTGTGTGATGTCTATGATGTGTTTGCATACATGTGTGTGTGTGTGTGTGTGTGTGTGTATGTGTGTGTGCATGTAAGGTCTAGTGGCTGGTCTGTCACTCCTCTTCTATCGTAGCTCCTCTCTGGCACTTTACGTAGCATCAAAGGCATTGGAAGTGAGTATTGGATGTGCTTGTCTGGTCATACATTGTGTATGGATCCATGTGGTGTGTGTGTGTATGCGTGCATATGTGTGGTGTGTGTGTGTATGCGTGCATATGTGTGGTGTGTGTGTGTATGCGTGCATATGTGTGGTGTGTGTGTGCAGTGTGGTATGTGTGTGTGTGTGCGTGTGTTTGTGTGGTGTGTGTTTTTGTTGGATGATTAACACTCACCTTTTATGATAAGTAAGTGGTGACCTTTAGACTGCGCGATCAAGGTTCACACACTTGTGTGGGCATGCCAGGATGAACTCTCTAGAAGTTGTCGTTTCTCACCTTGCCACTGAGGAACAACATGTTGCTGGAGCGGAGGATTCATGTCATTAGAAGGAGAAAACTTATCAGCAAACTAGGACATGCAGCAAGCATTTCATCAAAGCTAGTATGACAAGGACCCATGCCAGAGCAGTCGAATGGCAGAAAGCCCCCAAAGAGTATATTCTGCACACATCAGGTCAAACTGAGTTATCTAGTACTGGAAGTAGTACTAAAAGCAATGAAGCACCAAAGGTGCGAACCCTCAGCATTACTATCACTGGCTAGCTATTACAAGATCATCTCAGACAAAAAAGTATAATTTATTGTATTCTAATCAGGTATCAATATAGCTCGAGCAATTAAAACGGTAGATGTTATAACACTGTCTTCATAAGAGAAGAAGCTAAACAGGCCAGAGGCACTCCCCAGTATTTATTCAATGCATACCTCCACTTTCAGCACTCAATTAACTTCCCCACATAAAGCAAAACTACCGTGAGCAGCAAGAACTTATTTGCTCACTTGATTACGATGTAACGAAGGGCATTACCCACAAAAACTAGTACCTACACAAAGCTGACAGCTTTGCGTTTTCTCAAGAATCAGTCTGAAATTCAAAAAAAGTAGCACAATGAAAGATCTTAAATGGTCATTTTGATTAAGTTCAACCTAGATCAACAGTTAATTGTCAGTAATCTCCAAAATCAGAGCGTGACAGACAGACAAACAGAGAGGGCGGCTACTATAACCCTCTCATGCATGCACACTGAGGGTTAATGAAGCACCAAAAGTGCAGACCTCAGCGTTATTCTAACACTAGCTAGATTTTATACAGACCAAAAGAATATTTTATTTGGCATAATATCAATATTAATAATGTCGATGTGTAGCTCATGCAAGTCGATAGGTAACTCATGCAATGGAATGGTAGGCAATGACGCTGTTCATAAGAGAAGCTTAACATGAGATGCTCACCTCACCAGTAGCTTCAATGGGAAGTCCAATTTCAGCACTCCAGTAAACCACTGCATAAAGCTAATGGGCAGCAAAGAAATTATTTGCTCTTGTGATTATGGCGTAACAATAGGGACATTACCAATAAAAGCTTACAATTGCATGGCCAAAAAATTGACTAGCTTTTTCTAAAAAAATAAATGGAAACATAAAGCTTTGGTACATTAAAGGAATTTAAACTGTCCAGTTCAACATTTTATGCCTTTTTCAATCTTCAGTAGGCTGCCGTCTTCAAAATTCGCTGTTGTGTGACAGAATGACTGACCAACAGACAGTGCTATAGCCTTGCGCATGCACGCTGAAGGGTTAATGAAAGCATGAATGATGTTGGAAGTTCACACAGGTGATGCAGATACAGAAGGAACAATGTTCTAATCTCCAAGAATTGAAACGAATAACTACATAAAAATGCTTTATTTAGATTAGGAAGTCTTGTTTATAACATCTGTTTGTCTTTCTGAACTGAACTTTTACACCAGCTTTATAGGCTATGAGGCTGGCTCCTTTTAATGAAGCAGATTCTGCAAGATGATGTGAAACACGATTTTTATGTCCAAAAGACAATTTTTTTTGGTCCTTGTACACCTTAATTGCAATTTCACAGTTCATGTTTCACTAAAGTGATGAGTTATGTAATTTCTGTATGTAAAGTTCAAAGGAATTCCATTGTGGTCACCAAGAGAGTTAATTTTCCAAAGCAATTTCAAGACTATATCCAACAAATGCAACTAAGATTTTTATTAAACAGACCAGGTAATGTGATTAATTAGATAATTGTTCCTCCCTAAGAATTCAATTTGTGACTCGCTGAGAGAAACATTTTTTTTCTATCACCAAGTCACTCTTGTGACCCTTTTCATTAACAGTGTAGACAGATTTGTTGTGTCAAGGACAAGTTACTCTTCTCCTCAGTGTTTCATATAGCATAGACCATGGTTAATGATTTTGTGTTCTTGGTACAATCGATAGAAAAGCAGTTTTTTCTGAACAATTAATCCAATCACTCCACTAATTTTCCTGAGCTTGTGGATCTTTTGACAGGGATCTTGCTCTTAGCTACAAAAAAGAAAGGCCAGAGTTATTATTGCATATATAGCTAACAAATATGGGATTACGTAGTAGTAACTTCCTTAGCATTGCCATTATGGCATTCTGACTACCAATGGCTCTTGAAAACAAACAATCGGCACTCCGTATTCCCCCTAAAATGGCGAAGTTTTGAAATTACGTTTGGAAAAGGGTCTTCAATGCCATAGTAACTGGTCTCAGCAACTTTTGTGTCTTGAAAAACAAGGGTTTTCGCCGGAATTTTCTCATACTTCGGAGCTTAAGTTTAAAGTAAGGCTTGTTTAATACTGTAGTTTCAGAATAAACCGGGGTCAAGCCTAAAAAGCCGAGTTTTTAGGAGAAAAAAGTTCCCCGCGCGCGCGTTTAAGGGGGGATACGTACCATCCATACATACATTATGCAACAGGTGACCTGTTATATTATAACATATACCCGATTTTGTATTAACCACCCCTATAGTGGTGTGCTTGAGCACAAATGGCGAGCGAGCCTGATAGTTAGGTAACATAAAACTACAGTATTGTTACTATGTTTTAGCTTAGTTCATGCAAACACTATAATAGCAGTTATGACCTTTATTTCAGCAAACAAATACAAAATCACTCTCTTACCTGATTAATGGTAACTTTTGTAGTTTCAAACATCTGCCATTCTGACAATCTCAATTACCAGTAACTCTTGAACAAGCTCTCAGCTAGGATAAAAAAATAAACCAAGTGTTATTATTTGTAATTTTAGCCAACAAATATGGAATTACTACTTACTTCAATTTCCTGAGTATTGATAACTTCTGTAGTATCAAATTTAAGTTACTTTGACTATCTGAATTACCGTGAATTCTTGACAAGCTCTCAGCTACAAAAACAAAGGACCATCAATTTTAACACACAAGTACAAAATTACTTTCTTACCTCATTTTCTTGAGCAGTGGTAACTTTTGTAGTACCAAATTTGAGCCATTCTGACTATTTGAATATACCAGTCACTGTTGACAACAAGCTCTTAGCTACAAAAAAGAAAGGCCAGAGTTATTTTGCATATTTAGCTAACAAATATAAAATTACGTACTTACCTCAGCTTCCCTCGAGTAGTAGTAGCTTCCTTAGCATTACCAATGGCTCTTGACAACCAACAATCGGCACTCCGTATCACCCTAAAACGGCGAAGTTTTGAAATTAAGTCTGGAAAAGGGTCTTCAATGCCATAGTAACCGTTGAATCAACTTCTTGTGTCTTGAAAAGCAAGCGTTTTCGCAGGAATTTTCTCACACTTTGGAGCTTAAGTATAAAGTAAGGCTTGTTTAATGCTGTAGTTTCTGGGGTCAAGCCTAAAAAGCCGTGTTTTTTGGAGAAAAAAGCCCCCCGCGCGCGTGTTTGAGAGGCATACGTACCATCCATCCATACATACATATATATAACATATACCCGATTTTGCATTATCCACCCCTAATACTGTCTCGCTCGCTCCGTTCACTCGCCAACAAACAAACATCCCCAATTTTCTATTGTGTCTCGCTCGCTCCGCTTGCTCGCCAATTACTGTGATTCAGGTATCCTGTGCACGTCTAGTATGTGTGTGTGTGTGCGTGTGTGTGTGTGCGTGTGTGTATTGGGAGGGAGGATGTGCAGATTTTCTATTATGTCTCATCTCATCTCTCTCTCTCTCTCTCCCAGGTGCTGTATGGTAGAGGTGTGGAGGCAGGTTGGCTTAGGTATATTCCTAATGCAGAGATAATCATCTATGCCATCTCTACAGGGTGGCTCTTCCATGGGGTAAGTATGTGTGGGGGTGGATGTGCCACATGTGTACTGTATGTATGTATGTATGTAAAGTCAGGATGTAGCAGTTAACATCTTTCATCTCTTGTATGTTACTTAAAGAAGTCTTACAGAACTGCATGTGGACGTGGAAATGGTTCAGTCATTCCGGCTAAAATACCTATACAAATAGCAACGTTATATATATACTTATATATCAACGAGTCAAAATGTGGCTGTAAACTGCTATTAATTAGTGAATTGTACTTTCACTTCATTAGATTGGTTAATATTGGTGTCTGGCATGTTTCCAGTTATAGCCTCATTTCCTCTCTTGCAGTTTCACCTATGTATATCAAGTGGTTGCGCTGCCTAACTTTTTCTTGTGCTAAAAATTTGAAATTTTTTTTTTTTTTAATCGCTTACATACATAAATGTAATGAATTATCAACCCTAGTATTTATTGTTATATAGCTGTTATATTATTTCCAGTTATTCTTTGAGTCTCACAACATGAGACTGGCATACTGGAACTTCCTGCGGCGTGTGTCCAGGGGACGCACCTTGCAGTTCAACTACGAAGAACTGGACAAGTTTGGCACTCACTCCTCTACTCGTGTGAAGGAGTGGCAGTCTCGGCAGAACAAGACTGAACAGCCACACTAACAAGAGGTACATGAGCAACTTCTGGAAGATAGAAGAGAGTCCTCTCATTGATAGTTATGCTCTCTCTATCTCCCCCCTCTCAAGATATTTTAGCTTTTTCAACTAATCTACATTTGCTGCATTTTTCCCCCATTTTTTTTATGCTATTTTTTACATTTTTTATTTTTTTAATAATTTTTTTATATTTCGTAAGGTCAACTGCTGGGTAAGAAAAGTGTTAATTTTAATGGGAAAATAATGAACAAATCTGTGATTTATGTATTGTCTTTGGTATAGTGTGAGATTTCATTCGTTATTGTTACAATCTTCTTCCGACAAGTTAACTCCATCCTTGTTCTTTGTATCTTCATCATCATGGGGTGGGTGTGGTTCTGAGGTGGTCTGACTATTTGTCTCCGGCAACGAGACGGCAGTAGCATCGTCAGATGGGACTCTGTCTGAATCTGGAGCACTGGAGGAATTTGAGACTTCCGCTACATTCTGCTGGACACTGTCTCTCTCACTAGGTGACTCTTCAGCATCATGATCTTTGGATGGCAGAGAAATGCGTCCATTTTCTTCCAACTAATACACAAACACATCAATGTGGCATATCCATTCTTACACCAACCAAACAACATTGGAATATGTAAATAAATAAATAAAAAAACAATCACTGCTTTCCAAGCCTTGATTAATATTGCATGTAAACTTGAGGTGTACATGTGCCAGGTAAACTATGAAGTAAATTCTTATCTGGAACAAAAAAAAAAAAAAAAAAAAGGTTCCTGTTGTAGTAAAACATGATAAAGCATGATAATTTGTTCTAGACTTCGCTATAGAGTAAACTAAAGATGTACTTTACTGTACACTTCAGTAAAACATTGCCTGTGGAGTAGTGAATAGAAATAGCAACACCCCCACAGCTACAAGAATTGCATAGCATTCCACTCATTGTTTCTCCCACCACACACTTTCTTAATTTCAGTTCGAAGAGAATTCCTTTCAGTCTGCAGAGCTCTGCACAGACGCTCCAACTTCTCTGTCTTTGTGCGGAGGGTCTTAAGTGCTCGTTCACTGGCTCCTCTCTGCATCAGAACGAATGCTTGCAATGTCACATTGAAACTCCCAGGATGCACTCACCTCTTCTGTAGTCTCAATTAAAGACTTGTTGGTCTTCTCGTACCTAGCCCTCCACAGGGCCACCTCCTTCTCTAAGGTACCAATCGTCTTTGCCATCTACACACACGAGTTTATATAACATTGCCACATCTTTTCATTGTTATGCAGATCTAATATAATAATAATACGCCTTAAGAATCGAGTCATACACTTATAAGCTGGAATATTATAGCTCATTAAAACTTATTAATGCGCACCCAAGTCATGTTAAAAACTTCAACTTTATCTTATTCCCCATAATGCCTCATTCACACCCCTCATGTTTGCACGTTACTCTCACATAATGCCTCATTCACACCTCTCATGTTTGCACTTTACTCTCACATAATGCCTCATTCACACCTCATGTTTGCACGTTACTCTCACATAATGCCTCATTCACACCTCTCATGTTTGCACGTTACTCTCACATAATGCCTCATTCACACCCCTCATGTTTGCACGTTACTCTCACATAATGCCTCATTCACACCCCTCATGTTTGCACGTTACTCTCACATAATGCCTC
>WLWI01003381.1_pt1 | contig 13683 bp, 10 predicted proteins | sample 6701501 | NCBI WGS metagenome assembly WLWI01 (sample SAMN12718690, study PRJNA515312) | sponge metagenome | isolation source: marine sponge | host: Mycale hentscheli | place: New Zealand: South Island, Marlborough, Capsize Point | collected 2014-11-01
CGCCGATGGAAACACTCATCGACGGTAAAGCGATCTGGAAAGAAAAGTTTGTAAACTAAACTCTATCTGACAGACAGCTACTGATAAACGGGTAACTGTCAGCTCAAGTCTGAACTTCTACAGATTATAGGCTTGTTGGCCCTAGTATCCGCATACTTAGGGCTTGCCAATATCCTTTTAACGCAAAAAGCAGTGACGCTCTTTTTTTCCTATGGCTTTACCCACATCACTCTCAATGGTTACGGTGTTATCCAGCTCGTTAGCGTGCTGCTTTTGCTAATTCCTCGAACACGGATCATTGGCTCGTTGCTGATTGGTTTCTGTTTAATGATGGCCACACTTGTTTTCCTGTCTGCGGGACAAATTGTGAATCCACTGCTTTTACTGATAGGTATCATATTCGCGGGACTGATTATTAAAACGAGACTGGCCAAAGTATAAAACGACATCGTCATTTTATGATACCGATTCTGGTTCTGGCGGTGGCCCGCATGAATCGAATTGCCCGATTGTTCGATTTATGATTCAGTGAATTTTAGCCTGGTCTAACCTGATGGAATTGAGTTAGGTTTTTTTCTTTTTCGGAGCATATAAATCGGTAATGGTTCCTTCAAACATCTCTGCGGCAAATCCCAATGTTTCTGCCAAAGTAGGGTGGGGGTGGATAGTTAATCCGATATCTTGAGCGTCTGCGCCCATTTCAATAGCGAGTGTTGCTTCAGCGATTAAGTCACCCGCGTTAGTGCCGGTAATTCCTGCGCCAATTAATCTATCATTGTTTTTGTCGAACAGCAATTTTGTCACGCCGTCAGGGCGATCTTGAGTCAACGCTCTGCCACTTGCCGCCCAAGGGAAGCTACCTTTCCCATAGTCAATACCCTGAGTTTTAGCTTCTGTTTCCGTTAGGCCGACCCAAGCAACTTCTGGGTCAGTGTAGGCCACAGATGGGATCACTCTAGCATCAAAGCCGCTTTTTAAGCCAGCAGCAACTTCAGCGGCAACTTTTCCTTCGTGAACAGCCTTGTGCGCTAGCATGGGTTGTCCCACTATATCGCCAATGGCAAATATATGAGGAACATTCGTCTTTTGCTGATCATCTACTTCAATAAAGCCACGTTCGGTGACTGATACTCCTGCAGCTGATGCATCTATCTTTCCTCCATTAGGAGTCCTTCCAACACTAACCAACACTTTTTCAAAGGCCATGTTGTTTGGTGCATCTGGGCCTTCGAAACTAACATCAATCCCATTTTCCGAGGCTAACATCTGAGTGACTTTAGTTTTTAGCCAAATATTCTCGTATTGGCCTTTAATGCGTTTAAGTAGTGGTCGAACAAGATCAGGGTCTGCACCAGCCATAAGCGAGTCCATCATCTCCACAATAGTGACTTTGGTTCCCAGAGCGTTGTAAACAGTTGCCATCTCCAGTCCAATAATGCCACCACCGATGACTAAAAGAGTATCGGGAATTGAGGTGAGTTCCAAAGCACCAGTGGAGTCGAGCACTCTAGGGTCATCATGAGGAAAAGAGGGAATTTCAACGGGCTCGGATCCTGCGGCAATAATAGCTTGATCAAAAGAGATCGTGGTAATAGTCCCGTTGTTTGCCACTGACATACTCTTAGGAGAAGTGAACTTCCCTTCGCCGCTGATGACAGTCACTTTTCGTTTCTTTGCCAACCCCACAAGGCCCTGAGTGAGCTGCTTAACAATTCCAGACTTCCATTCCCGGGCTTTATCAAGATCCAAAGAGGGCGTGGTATAGTTGATTCCAATGTTAGATGCCTCTTTGCCTTCATTGATGACTTTCGCAATGTGGAGTAATGCTTTTGATGGAATGCATCCGACGTTCAAACAAACACCGCCCAAATTTTCGTAGCGTTCAACAAGTATTACTTTAAGGCCAAGGTCTGCCGCTCTGAACGCCGCTGTATACCCACCGGGCCCAGAGCCAAGAACGACTAATTGCGCGTGTTGGTCGGCTTGGTTGTGTGATACAGTGGAAATCGGTTGCGTTTGGGAGGGACGGGATGGTGATATATCAACGGTTGACTGTTTTGTATTAGATTCGCCTTCGGTAGCGTCATTACCATGAGCCTTTGATCCAATTTGTGGCCCAGCTGGTGATTCGGGCTGAGTTTCAAGTTTAAGGATCAATTGACCCTGGGCAATGGAATCGCCGACATTGCAGAGGATTTCCCGAACCACTCCGGAGTCGGTAGAAGGTATCTCCATGGTAGCTTTATCGCTTTCCAAAGCAATTAGTGGGTCGTCAACCTCTATGACATCGCCGACGTTAACGAATATTTCGATGATTGGAACGGAGTCTAAGTCACCAAGATCCGGAATAAGTACTTCAATCAATGTTGACATGTTATTACCTATAAAAAGAGCCTTCGTAGATCGCCAAATGATTGTGACAGATACGCAGAAAACCGGGCACCTTCAGCACCATCAATGACTCGATGGTCATAGGATAAGCTCAAAGGCAAGATTAGTCGTGGTTGGAATGCTTTGCCATCCCAGACGGGCATCATTTTTGATCTGGAAATTCCCAGAATAGCAACTTCGGGGGCATTGACGATAGGCGTAAAGGCGACGCCACTGATTCCACCAAGACTGGAAATGCTCATGCTGCCACCTTTCAGATCATCGGCCTTGAGTTTGCCATCACGGGCGCGAACGCTTAGCTCTCCCATTTCCCGAGCGAGCTCGAAGATCGTTTTATCATTAGCATTCTTAATGACCGGAACGATCAACCCCTGGGGGGTGTCCATCGCGATACCAATGTTGATGTACTTTTTTAGGATTAGTGAATCCCCGTTTGGGTGCAGGGAGGAATTGAAAGTTGGAAACTTTTTAAGCGCACTGCCAAGAACTTTGGTTGCAAAAGCCAGCAATGTGATTCGAATTCCTTCTTTTTCTGCTTCTGATTTTAGTGATTTTCTGAATGCCTCTAACTCAGTAATGTCCGCCTCGTCATGATGAGTGACATGGGGAATATTGAGCCAAGCGGTCTGTAAATGGGGGCCGGATAGTTTCTTTATTCTCGATAAGGCGGCGGTTTCTATTTCACCAAACTGCGAGAAGTCAATCTCTGGAATGTTTGGTATACCACCACCAACAGTGGATTCTACCGGATTAGACAGCTTATTTTTAATCCAGGTTTGTACGTCCTCCTGAGTGATTCGGCTTTTTGATCCCGAGCCTGTAATCTGACTTAAATCGGCACCAAGTTCTCTGGCAAATCGACGGACTGCAGGGCTTGCATGGGGTAAGGCAAGACCTGATCGCTCCACGGGGGGAGGTAGTGTCGGGGGGATAGAGTGTGGTGTTTCTTTAGATAAGGTAGTAGATTCGACTTCTTCAGCGAGAGGAGGGGCGGTTGCTTGTATGGTGCTTTCGCCAGAGGCTGAGTGAGAAATAGATTCATTGTCTTGAGAGTTCTCTTCCTCACTGTCCGAGTCTGACGTTACATCGGCATTGGGTGAATCCGTCTGCAGTGTCATGGTCATAATCACCATGCCCTGTGAGACAAACTGCCCGGTTTGAGTGCTGATTGTCGTTATTACACCGGTTTCTGGGCTCGGGATTTCCATTGTTGCCTTGTCACTCTCTAGAGTGAGTAGGGGATCTTCCGCTGTAACGGTATCTCCTACTGATATAAGCACTTCTATCACCTCAACTTCTGCAGAATCACCAATATCAGGTACTTTTATCTCAATTAGATTTGACATTTGAACTGTTCTCTTGCTGGAGTTTCTAACACAGGACTTATACAGATACCGGGTTCGGTTTGTCGGGATCGATGTTGTATTTTGAGAGCGCATCGCTCACCTCGGAGGGTGAAACAAGCTCTTGCTCTACCAACGAATCGAGTGTGGCGATGATGATATTGTACCGATCCACCTCAAAGAATTTGCGCAACTGTTCTCTAGTGTCGCTACGACCATATCCATCTGTTCCAAGGACATAATATTTGTTGGGAACGAAGGCTCTGATCTGTTCGGCATAGAGTTTAATATAGTCCGTTGCTGCGATGACCGGTCCTTCGGTATTGTTTAGACACATTTCGATGTGGTTTTGTCTTTGCTCTCCCTCAGGATGTAGTCGATTGTATCTCGTTACATCTTGCCCATCTCGCGCAAGTTCGTTAAAACTAGTGACGCTCCAAATATCAGAATCTATTTGATAGTCATTTTTAAGAATTTCGGCAGCAGCTTCTACTTCCCGTAGAATAGTACCTCCACCAAGCAGCTGTACTTTAGTCCTTGCCGTTTCGCTGGTGATGCTTTTCAACAAATACATGCCCCTTAGAATGCCTTCTTCTGCATTTTTAGGCATGACGGGATGAGCATAGTTTTCATTCATTACAGTTATGTAGTAGTAAATGCTCTCCTGTTCGTCGTACATCCGGCGCAATCCGTCATGGATGATGACAGCGAGTTCGTAACCATACGTCGGGTCATAGGAGACACAATTAGGAATTGTTCCGGATAGAATCAGACTATGACCATCTTGGTGTTGCAATCCCTCGCCAGCCAATGTGGTGCGACCAGCTGTGCCGCCAAGGATAAACCCTCTGGCTCGACTGTCTCCAGCCGCCCAGCAAAGATCACCAATTCTCTGAAATCCAAACATGGAATAGAGAATGAAAAATGGTATCGTACAAATATCGTGATTGCTGTAAGCGGTTCCCGCAGCAATCCAAGACGACATCGCGCCTGCTTCATTTATGCCTTCTTGGAGTACCTGCCCATCCTTGTCTTCACGATAGAACATCAATTGCTCCGAATCTTCTGGTTCGTATAACTGCCCTTTTGGGGAATAGATGCCAAGCTGACGGAACATTCCCTCCATGCCAAATGTTCTTGACTCGTCTGGAATAATTGGTACGATAAATTTCTTCAATGTCTTATCTCTCACCAATATTGAGAGGATACGGACGAACGCCATGGTAGTTGAGATTTCCCGATCACCCGTCCCTTCCAGCTGGTTGGAGAACATGGATAAATCTGGAATATTGAATGAAGGTTTGCTTAAACTGATTCTCGAAGGTATCGAGCCGCCGAGAGCCCGCCGTTTTTCCATTAGATATTCAGTTTCCGCTGAGTTGACGTCTGGGCGATAAAAGGGTGCGTCGGCAACTTCAGCGTCAGTCAGTGGGATATTGAATCGGTCCCTGAACGCAAGCAGTGCGTCTTCCCCCATTTTCTTTTGTTGGTGGGTGGTATTTTGCCCTTCCCCCGCTTCACCCATTCCATAGCCTTTGACCGTCTTCGCGAGAATGACCGTGGGTTGGCCGTTATGTTTTGCGGCAGCGGCGTAAGCAGCGTACACTTTATGTGGATCATGTCCGCCGCGATTCAAGCGCCAAATGTCTTCGTCTGTCATGTTGGATACCATCTCGCGAAGTTCAGGGTATTTTCCAAAAAACTTTTCTCGAACATATGCCCCATCTTTAGCCTTAAAAGCTTGATACTCTCCATCTACCGCTTCTTCCATTCGTTGTTTTAACAATCCTTTATCATCACGCATCAGCAATGGATCCCAATATCCACCCCAAATTACCTTGATGACATTCCATCCAGCTCCTCTGAAATCACCTTCGAGTTCCTGAATAATTTTCCCGTTGCCTCGCACTGGCCCATCAAGTCGTTGTAAATTGCAGTTGATAACAAAAATGAGGTTGTCGAGATTTTCTCTACCGGCTAAGGCTAATGCACCACGCGACTCAGGTTCATCCATCTCTCCATCACCAAGAAATGCCCACACCTTGCGATCGCTTGCGTCTATTAATCCACGGTTATGGAGGTATTTCATATATCGAGCCTGGTGAATTGCCATGATTGGCCCGAGTCCCATTGATACCGTGGGAAATTGCCAGAAATCAGGCATTAACCAAGGATGAGGGTAGGACGAAATCCCTTTGCCGCCAACCTCCTGACGAAATAAGCGAAGATCTTCTTTATTAAGCCTTCTTTCCAAATATGCCCGAGCATAGATTCCTGGTGCAGAATGGCCTTGAATAAAGACTAAATCTCCCATTTTTTCTGGTGTATTAGCACGCCAAAAATGGTTAAAGCCAATATCGTAAAGAGTGGCTGCTGATGCAAAACTTGCAATATGTCCCCCAAGTTCGCTGGATATTCGATTAGCTCTTACCACCATAGCCATGGCATTCCATCTGATCAGGGCCCGTATTCGACGCTCGAGTGCATGGTCTCCCGTGCTACGTTCTTCGAGATGCGGAGGGATTGTGTTGAGATAAGCGGTGTGGGCTTGATAAGGGAGGTGCACACCAGAACGTCGGGCTTTATCGATGAGCGTTTGAATAAGAAAATGCGCGCGTTGATTTCCTTCTCGTTCGATAACAGACGTTAGTGCATCCAACCATTCATTGGTTTCGACGGTATCAACATCTTGTGATACCGAAGGTTGATTGTTCGTGAGTGACGACATCTGAATGGCTCCCGTTTATTGTCAGAATTGTTTTGTTGGTCCGATGTGGCTGGATTCTATAACGAAGCATTAACTATGACTATAGTTTAGATTAATAGAAATTATCTTGGTGCTGATAGAGACGATAAGTAGTAGTTATGTTCTAGTAACCTACTAATGACCCAAGCAGATTTTCCTGAGCTTGTCGAGCTATGGGTCAAGCAAGAGATAGGTGGGTAAAGCATAGTAGCGTATGAACTTTTGTGTTTGTTTGTGCTGATGAAAAATCCATCACTGTCTAAGCTCCGGTAAAACAAAGCGTCACCGTAATGAAGCTATTGAAGAAGATCTGTCCGAAGAAGGTTCAAGAGGAGGCCACGATCATGTTCCATTTGTCAAGTTAGGGATGCGCTTCGAGGCGATATCTGTTGAATTCGCTATTCCATTCCCATGATTCTACGCCAATGTGCGCGGATGTCTCGCCACATGGGCTCTTATCTAACAGGAATGTCGATATGAAGTTAGCATTTATGCTTAGATAGCATAATCATTTTAATGCCGCATTACTATATGGCCCAATTTTGGTTTGGATATACAGCCAATGTATCTTCCTTAAGAGTTTGTCACTTTTGAAAAATGTTCTCCTGTAATTTACTTGGTCGTCGTAATCAGATAGAATTCGGCGCCGCTACATTCCACTAACTCCTTTCTTCACCGGCTAATTAAATGCCCGGGAAGATTGATAACCATAGGGAGCGTCTATGAGACACTATGAAATCGTGTTTCTGGTTCACCCGGACCAGAGCGAACAGGTTCCAGCAATGATTGACCGCTATAAAGAAATGGTCACTTCAGCTGAAGGTAATATACATCGAGTAGAAGATTGGGGAAGACGTCGTCTTGCCTACACGATCAATGATATTCATAAAGCGCATTATGTCATGATCAATATTGAATGCGGCCTGGACACGCTTCGTGAAATTGAGAGGAATTTCAAGTTTAACGACTCTATTCTTCGACACCTTGTGATTAAGCGTAATGCTGCAGTGACTGATGAATCATTTTTCGCGAAAGAAAAAGCTGCTGAAGATCAAGTTGAGTCATCAAGAAAAGCAGAGGCGGCCCCAAAGCCTGAGACAGCGAGACAACCTGAGACAGTTGAGGAGACAAAGTAATGGCTAGATTTCAAAGAAGACCGAGATTTTGCAAATTCACTGCTGACGGCATCGAGTCCATTGACTATAAAGATCTGGACATCCTTAAAGCAAACATCAGCGAAACTGGCAAGATTCTACCAAGTCGAAGCACGGGCACGAAAGCTCGTTTCCAACGTCAGTTGTCAACTGCCGTCAAACGCGCTCGCTTTCTTGCTTTGATTCCTTATACTGATCAGCACGATAACTAGGAGGGAGCATGGAAATCATTCTATTAGAGAAAATTCAAAACCTGGGAGATCTGGGTGACGCAGTTAACGTTAGAAATGGATATGCTCGAAACTTTCTGATACCTCAAAAGAAGGCGGTAAGGGCAACTGATGAAGCAAAAGCCAAGGTTGAAGAGCGACGTAGACAGCTTGCGGAAGATGAAGGTAAACGTTTGGATGGCGCAAGAGCTCGTGCAGAACTGGCTGTCAAATCGATTTCACTAACCCGTCTATGTGGTGAAGAAGGACAGCTTTATGGATCAGTTTCTCCAGCGGACATTGCTGAAGCGATGACTGAAGGTGGCACAACCATAGAGAAGTCCGAAGTATTTCTGCCGGAAGGTCCTATCAAGCAGACTGGTGACTTCAACGCTGATGTAATTCTTCATCCAGAGGTACGTTTCACCATCTCAATTACTGTTGTCGGAGAAGAAGGAGCAGCCCCCGAGGATTCCTGATCAATCAAAATTGATTGGGATAGGCTGCTAGATTGGCTAGTTTATCTTGTCATGATAGAGAAAAGCGCCTCCGGGCGCTTTTTTATTTGTCTTAGAAAATCCTCCAATACGCTGGATCACAGTGATCGGGAAGACAATATCCAGAAGGCGCTTTTTTTGATATGCTTTCCTGCCGAGGAGGCGGGATATTTTAATCGGATCTTGCCCAATGGCCTCATGCGCCAATAGGCGCTTTTTTACTTTTACTGCAAACCTTCAAGAAATTGGCTGAAACCATAAAATTAGCATCCGCTTCTCCAAAACTACCACCGCAAGCTTTGGAAGCTGAGCAATCACTATTGGGTGGTTTACTATTGGATAACCGAAAATGGGATGATGTCACGGAAGAAGTGGGCAGCAGGGATTTTTATAGTCAAAACCATCGACTAATTTTTGATGCGATCAAAGGTTTGCAGTCTGCTGGAGATCCTGCTGATGTAGTAACTACCGCGGAGTGGATGAGCAAAGCAGGTTCACTTGAGCAGGCTGGCGGATTGGCGTATATCGGTACACTGGCCAATAATACGCCAAGTACCGCTAACATTCTCACTTACGCAAAGATTGTGCGAGAGCGAGCAATACTCCGGTCACTCATCGCTGCAGCGAATGATATCTCTGATACCGCTTATAGCCCAGAAGGTCGGACCCCACGAGAGGTACTTGATCATGCCGAGAAACTGGTCTTCGATATTTCTGAGCGTGATGGTCGAAGTCGGCAGGGTTTTACCCCCATTCAGGACCTTTTAACTCGCTCTATCGATAGGATCGAAGAACTTTTCGAGTCTAAGGAGTCAATTACCGGTGTAGCAACCGGATTCCGTGACCTCGATGACATGACATCTGGTATGCAACGAGGAGACTTGATCATCGTTGCCGGTCGGCCGTCCATGGGTAAGACGTCATTTGCGATGAACATCGCAGAATACGTCGCCGTAGAAAAACAACAGCCAGTAGCGATCTTTAGTATGGAGATGCCAGGTGAACAGCTGGCAATGAGAATGTTGTCGTCGCTCGGGCGAATTAATTCTAATCGGGTTAGGTCCGGTCAGTTGAAAGAGGATGATTGGCCACGGGTGAATTCAGCAGTAGGTATGTTGGATAAGGCGCCGATGTACATTGATGATTCCGCAGGGTTGAACCCTCTCGACCTAAGATCTAGAGCGAGACGATTGCTGAAGGAGAATAAGAGTTTGGGGTTGATCGTCATTGACTATTTACAATTAATGCAGGCAAGTGATTCGAATGAAAACCGAGCCACTGAAATTTCCGGAATTACTCGGTCTTTAAAAATGTTAGCAAAAGAGCTCCATGTGCCGGTTGTTGCGCTATCTCAGCTCAATCGAAGTTTGGAGCAGCGACCGAATAAACGCCCCGTCATGTCTGATTTGAGAGAGTCTGGAGCCATTGAGCAGGATGCTGATGTTATCCTGTTTATCTATCGAGATGAGGTTTATAACGAGGACACTGACCAAAAAGGAGTGGCAGAAGTCATTATCGGTAAACAACGTAATGGTCCGATTGGAACGACGAAGTTAACTTTCAGAGGGGAATTTACTCGCTTTGAGAGCTACGCCAGTACGGGGTCTGAATATTCCTGAAGGATGATAAATCAGGTTATTCCCCTTATTGGTTGTCGTATTGAGATTGGTATTGATTGTTCGAATTTGACTCAACTCTTATGTTGGGTCTTATGACTGATCGATTGGACGGTCGATTGATTGGGTTGAATATCTTTTTACTTACTTACCGTTTTAATTTGAACTTTGACGCTAGACGTTTGTGGTTATGACTGAGCTTGTTGACCAATGGCGGGCCCAAGCGCTGATTGACACCCAGGCTTTAGAGCACAATGTTGAAAAGATTCGTGAACGTTGTGGAGCTGCGCGGATTATGGCAGTGATCAAGGCGAATGCGTACGGACATGGCTTGCAAATAATAAGTGGTACTATTGCCAATCACGTAGATGGGTTCGCAGTTGCGACATTGGCTGAAGGAGTAGAGTGTCGAAAGGTGCAGAGCTCAAAGCCCATTGTTGTTCTGTCTGAGTGGTGGAATGCTGAACAGCTGGGTGTTTTCATCGAGTATCAATTGCAACCCGTCATCCACAGCGAAGAGCAACTAGAGTGGATTGCGGCGCATCGTGGTGATCCACTTAGCTTATGGCTAAAAATTGATACAGGGATGAATCGGCTGGGTATATCCATTAACGAGTGGAAATCAGTATGTCGACGATTATCGGCACTTTCATCCGTTAATAACATCACTATTTTGTCACACCTTGCAAATGCCGATGATGTGTCAGACGGTTTTACTGATCAGCAGATCGCTACTTTTGAGTCCATTGTGGGAGAATCTCAGCACGATCACAGCCTTTGTAATTCTGCAGGGCTTATTCAACGACCCACATCGACTTACCAATGGGTGAGACCAGGCATGATGTTATATGGCGGATCACCGGTTGTTGATCAAACTGCTAAGCAACTTAACCTCAGACCAGTGATGCATCTTAAAGCACGTATTTTATCCACCAAGGAAATTGCAAATAATCAACCAGTGGGATACGGCGGAACACGTATCACCTCACGAAAAACAATAATCGGAATGGTGGGGGTTGGGTATGGCGATGGATATCCGAGAGTTGTGGACGATCGGGCCTGTGTCATTGTTGGTGGAAGAAGGGCTCCATTGATTGGACGGGTCTCCATGGACATGATCACCATTGATATAACCGATCTTCCTAGCGTTAAAATGGGCGATGAGGTAACTCTATGGGGAGCCGGCTTGTCCGTAGAGGAAGTCGCCGAATGGGCAGGTACCATTCCATATGAGCTGCTTTGCAAGGTCACGATGCGTATTCCACGGGTTATTCTGGAAGTATAAAATTCAAATATGTCAAAGCGTAAAGTCGTTTTTAGTTGCACTGATTGCGCCGCAGAAAGCCCTAAATGGTCTGGGCAATGCGGCGAATGTGGTCAGTGGAATACCTTGGTGGAACAAACCCTAAGTGCCGTATTGAATGCGCCGAATCAACGATTTGCGGGCTTTGCTCCTTCCTCGGCGGTAAGGAAAATTAGCGAGGTCGATATTACTCAGGTGACTCGCATCCCTAGCGGCAGTGCCGAGTTTGACCGGGTTCTGGGAGGCGGTTTAGTTCCAGGTTCTGTGATTCTCATTGGGGGTGACCCAGGTATTGGTAAGTCAACGTTACTGTTGCAATATCTATCCTCACTCAGTCAGCAGCTACCTGTTTTGTACGTCAGCGGCGAGGAGTCTGCGGAGCAGATCGCATTGAGGTCCAAGCGGTTGGATCTGAAGGGTGAGAATCTAAAGGTGATGGCAGAAAATCGATTGGAATCATTGCTTGCTGCTGCTGTTAATGAAGCGCCCTCAATTTTAGTTGCTGATTCGATTCAGACCTTTTACAGTGACGCTTTAACCTCTGCGCCTGGTAGTGTTTCGCAAGTAAGAGAGAGTGCTGCTAGGTTGGTCAGATACGCCAAGCAAAGTGGGTGCTGCGTCATCCTTGTTGGGCATGTAACCAAAGAAGGTGCGTTGGCTGGGCCACGTATCCTTGAGCACATGGTCGATTGTGTGCTCTATTTTGAAGGCGACAGCTCCAGCAGTTTTCGTATGATTCGTGCGATTAAAAATCGATTTGGTGCTGTCAATGAAATTGGCGTGTTTGCCATGACAGAGCAGGGGCTAAAAGATGTGACGAATCCTTCAGCCATGTTTGTTAATCGCCAAGGAGCGTCGAAGCCTGGGAGTGTTGTGTTAGCGACACAGGAGGGCACCAGACCTTTGCTAGTTGAGGTCCAAGCCTTGGTTGATGATAGTGCCATGGCTAATCCACGTAGATTGTGTGTCGGGCTGGAACAAAACCGGCTTGCGATGTTGCTAGCAGTAGCTCATCGCCACGCGGGTATGTCGTTAAATGGATATGATGTATTTACCAATGTTGCTGGCGGTGTGAAGGTGTCAGAGACTGGCGCTGATTTGGCGTTGTTGATGGCGATTCTATCAAGCATCAAAAACCGCGCGGTGGGAAACGATCTTGTCATTTTTGGTGAAATAGGATTGTCGGGAGAACTTCGGCCGGTACAGCGTGGTCTGGATAGACTTAGAGAGGCTGAAAAGCTCGGTTTTAAACGTGCGCTGGTCCCCCACGCAAATCGGCCTAAAGGAGAGAGGTTTGATTTGGAAATTCTGACCGCTAAGAGGGTTGACGACGCATTGGCTATTTTCGATAGTGCTTAGATTGCCGTATAATATCGCACAACAAATGGAAGGGCCTAGGGTAACAAGGTGCTTATCAAAATTGCCAGTTGTTCCCATGTTTTGGATTGGTTCAGGATAACAAGGCGTTTAATCGTTTATTTAATTACACAGGAAATGTTATGTTCAAGAAGTCATTAGTGACAATGTCGGTTTTGGGGGGATTTCTCATAGGCTCGTTGTCTTTTGCCGACTCAGATTACACTCTGGATACAGAGTCAAAAAAATTCAGTTACTCAGTTGGGATGAAAGTTGGACAACAAATACTCCAACAATTTCTAGATCCCCGAAGCGGTGTGGAACTTGAAGCCTTAGCAGAAGGTGTTTTGGCGATGATGAAGAATCAGACTCCGTTGATCACAGACGAAGAAGCGAACCAAGTAATTGAGAAAAGGCAAGAACTTGAAATGCAAAAAATTGCAGCAGAAAGTGAAGCCTATAAAGCACTCGGAGAAGCGTTTCTTTCAGAAAATGGGAAGAAGGAGGGTGTCACTACTACCGAAAGTGGGTTGCAATATAGTGTTGTAAATCAAGGAGATGCTGCTGGAAATAGTCCTGGCCCTGATGATACAGTCGTGGTTCACTATGAAGGTACGTTAATCGACGGAACCATTTTCGATAGTTCGTATGAACGCGGAGAGCCTGCAACCTTCTCACTTAATGGCATTGTTAAGGGGTGGACAGAAGCGCTCCAACTAATGAAGGTCGGAGATAAATGGAAAGTTGTTTTACCGTCTGAGCTTGCCTATGGGCAACGCGGCGCTGGGGAGCAAATCGGCCCAAATGCCACGTTGGTATTTTTGATTGAACTCCTTGAGGTCAAAACCTCACCAAACTAGTGGTAGCGCCGACTGGTTGGAGGTTCTCTATCAGTCGGCTTTTTATTGCGTTTTGCCTTTAATCGGAGCATCATTTTAACTCCTTAGATGTAGAAGTTTAGACCAAATCTGACACCGTATTAAATCAATCCGAGCGAAGCGAGGGTTGATTTAATGAGAGTTACCCGTTTTGATGTAGTTACCAAACAATATCAAAACACAACGAGGT
>WLWI01003382.1_pt1 | contig 13680 bp, 14 predicted proteins | sample 6701501 | NCBI WGS metagenome assembly WLWI01 (sample SAMN12718690, study PRJNA515312) | sponge metagenome | isolation source: marine sponge | host: Mycale hentscheli | place: New Zealand: South Island, Marlborough, Capsize Point | collected 2014-11-01
GAGTAAGTTCATACCTAAATCAACTGTTAATTGTCAGTATTCTCCAAAATCAGAGTGTGACAGACAGACAAACAGACAGACAGACAGGATGACTACTATAACCCTCTTGTGCATGTGCGCTGAGGGTAGAAGGAATTGGATAAAAATACCTTAAGCTACTGCATTCCTAATTCCAAAAGTTAGTACATCAAGTGCCACTGTGAGGTGGGATACTTGCTAGTCAGTAACGATGACAACAGTGTGTGTATTAATGAATATTTTATTCGATGTGCTGGGTTGGTAAAATGTCGTCACACATTGAATGGGTAAAGTGTGATCACATTCAGTAGAGATCACATTCAGTAGAGGCGATATAAGGAAACGACGACTATTTGTAGGTGTGGATGGAAAGTTGATCTAGCATCAGTTTTACAAAACTTAAGCCCACAATTATGGATAGAAGGACAGAGAGACTGAGAAATAGGAAGAGGTAGAGGAAAAGGAAATCTATGACTCAAGAAAAAAGAGATAGAGAGGAAAGGAAGAAAGAAAGAAAGAGACGGGAGAGGGGAAATGATGCAACTACACCAAGTGGCAGAGATTACAAGAATGGATAAAAATAACTTCGACAATAGTTGCTGTGGAAACAACTATGGATTAATAATTATCAAGTGAGTGAAGTGAGCGAGATACTGTTAGGGGTGAACAATTGAAAATTGGGTATATGTTATACGTATTTGGAACGTATGCCCTTTAAACGCACGCACAACCTCCTTTTTCTCCTAAAAATACGTGAGCTCTCAGCTTCTTATGGTACCAAGTAAGATGCGGCGACTGGTTGCGATGGTATTGAAACCCTTTACCAGATGTTATTTCAAAACCCCGGGTTTTTTGTTTTCAGAATCTGAGTCCTTGTTGTCAACTGGTTGGCTGTTAAAAAAAAAAAGTATCTGAGAGCTGGCTATCAATAGCCACTGTTACTCGGCAAAACTAAGGTAAGTACTCATTCTGTATTTGTTAGTGAGAATGATTACTGTCAAGAATTACTAACAATTCAGATAGTCTGAATTACTTAAATAAAGAACTTGAGAAATTGAGGTAAGAAAGTATTCCGTATTTTTCCTGCTAATATTTGGTCAACTGAAGGGATATATCATGTTTTTAAAACTACAAATGAAAATCTAGGTTTTTTTTACTCCTATGAAGCTTTCTTTATGAACAGTTACTCCTCACCTGTATAAAGAACTGACATGGAGAATTATTTGAGTATAAAGTCTTGTCTGGTGAACGTCACTGGATATCTTCGTTCAATTACCACTGTTTTTGTTTGAAGGCGGCAGAAAAGGAACGAAGTGCACTTATCTTGTTGTCAGGGTTTTTGGAATGACCCTTGCAGCATTAATTGGACATTTCCCCCCTCAAAACAACAATATTTACTCGGTCTTTTACTCTGTTCTACTGCGGTATAAAATAGATGGCAACTAATTCATACCATTGTTGCTGTGGTAACAGCCATGGATTAAAAAAGTTATTCCCCTGTGTTATTCCCCTCCAATCACCTATGGGAAAAATATTTTTAGTACCCCAAAGGTTTAAATTGTACACAGAAAAAATTTTGTCGACAAAATAGAGTGAGATGCACAAATACATATGGTATATATATCGTACCTTCTTGAACTAGTCATATATACAACAGATCATGTGTCACACGAGCAAGATATATGGAATCCCTGGATTAAAGTTTTTAGGTCAAATACACAAGGCTGAAGAAAATCAACTGAACAAAACAACAGTCTCAGCAGTCTAGTGCATTTATTAAACTAGAAACACTAGGTCCTTTAATAATACTTCATCTCACCTGGAATAACTTGGCCAGCTCCTAGTTGTATGGTAAAGGGATCTCTCTGCTTTGACGTATCAAAAACTTTACCACTCGTGAAAGTTCCCTTAAATATAAATAGAATTTGATGTAGGCACTTAAAATATCTATTCTTACTGTGTAATGTATTACAAGCTCATCTCCATTTTCTGCACCTTTCAGACAGTCATCAGGCTTGGACTATATTGAAAAGTTTGTAGAAAATAATTGGGTGAAGAAACCACAATGAACATACCTCAGTAATTATTTCTAATTTTTGCTTTTTTTTTGAGTGTCCATAACAAGAAAGTAGCAATAGGACTCCAAAAACAATGGCACCTGTTTTGCACCTTGACCCCATTTTCACTGCACGAATTACCGCGCATGCCCAGAGTAACATGCCGCTTCTTTTAGAAATTCTATTAGATGCTCACTTTTGGATTGTACGTGCTTAGCCTTAGTCGTCTGGGCTGCTGCTGAAAGGGGTAAAACTTAGCCTTCGGATACGTAGCGTTGGGAAATGAGTCGTAGAAGAAGCAGGAGCTATGACAGGGACCGGGATAGACGGAGTCGGAGCAGAAGTAGGGACAAACATAGTAGAAGCAGTAGAGGAGATCCTTTCAGAGGGAGAAGACCGCCTAACATTCATGGGATGGTCAGCTTGAAAGTAGATAACCTGTCCTATAGAATCACTCCTGAAGAATTGAAGCCAATATTTGAACGCTATGGTGATGTGGGGGATATTTACATACCCAGAGATCGCTTCACCAAGGAGTCCAGAGGGTTTGCATTTGTGAGGTTTTTAGACAAGCGAGATGCCGAAGATGCAATGGACAAGATGGATGGTTATGTGCTGGATGGACGTGAAATGAGAGTTCAGACAGCAAGGTATGGGCGGCCTAGTGAACCTCCTCATATCAGATATGGTGACCGATACGTTGCAGCTGGGTACGTTGTGCAGCTAGCACTTTTAAACAATCCTAGCAGATGTAGGTGTAACTGTGGATATATATATTTACACTATTAATTTCTCCAATGCTGCAAATGTAACCCAGTTGTAATAGTTAAGCAAATAAAGAAAGACATATTTATACATATATAATAAGGTTTGGTTAGGACTCTCTTGTGCTTTTGTCTTGGTTATTCTACCATTATTGTATCTACAGAAGAAGAAGCCGATCTCGAAGTCATTCTCCGAGAAGGCGATCCTATTCAAGATCTCCACGACGTTCCAGAAGATATTCTCGCTCACCTTCGCGAGAGAGGTCGAGAGATCGTTCTCGGAACAGGTCCCGAGATTGTTCTCGTGACAGATCGAGAGATCGCTCTAGAGATCGTTCCCGAGAGAAGTCCAGAGATCGTTCCGAGGATGAAGATCACTCGAGGGAGGAGTCTAAGGAGCGCTCTAGGGACGGATCACGTGACAGATCACCCATGGAAAACAACAAGGATGACCACGATTCTGACAATTCCAGGGACAGAGACTCCAGAGATGGGTCAAACAGTCCTCAGTAGATGAAGAAACTGAACCTACACTTGTGCACTGTAACTCTGTAAGCTAACCACGTACCCTTTATAATTCAATTTATTAAAAATGTTACGGCACCATTACTTGCATTTAATTTTGACATACATGATGACATTGGTTTCTACTAATAGTGTATTTGTTTCATTGCGTTTGACGTTTTTGTGCGTAATGCCCTCTCTACAGTTGGAGTCAGGCATGCAGTGTTTGGTGGTGTGGTGGCAGTAGTAGGAGAGAGAGAGCAGAGCGGCGCTGCGTGGGTGGTGGTGTATGGCTCTCTGAGCAGATTGGGTGCAGACTGACCGCCTGCCTCTTCTTTGTATAAATGCTCACATTGTCGTGTGTGTTATATCTCAAGAACACAGTGCAAATAAATTTTGACTTGTTTATTGTCATTTTCTGGTTAGAATGAAATATTTGTATCTTCTAATATGATCATCTCAATGTTGGCATCGAAGAAAACTCAGCGGAATGAAATTTGGCAGCAGCTTCATGGGCATCAGATACGCTTGGTGATCTGGAGGGATAATAGTGCCTTTGTGAATACATTTGAAGATATCTCGTGTAAGATAAGACTCACTTGGGTTCATACACTTTCACTTGGCGAACATGTGTATCTCTGCCGTTCTGGTGGTTTGCAAGGATATTAATTTGGAACACAAATGCTCTGGGGGGTCTAAAAAAAAAAAAAAAAGATGATTGAAGTGGTTTTAGAGATCCATTTACTTACTGCCCATGCTTGTTTTTCAGGTCTATATTGACCCAGTCTTCTGGTTCTTCTACATCCAGCACATTAATTTGCTGCAGTAAACACTTGATATTCTTACATGCTCAACCTGACCATTTTTCTTACTTGGAGGTCATGAAAGTTCATTCCAGCCTTAACGGCAATTTTGCTTGGTGTATAGCTTTCATCTTGCCTGTAGTCTGTGTATATAGCTATTCTCTGCATGCAAGTGTAGTAAATAGAGAATGGAATCACATAATTTGCTAGATACCTGTACAGAAGTTTTCTTTAAAAATTCTATGTTGATTAGATGTGGTTGACTGCCATCCGACCTTGTAAAGGAGACTTATTAGAAAGTATACTTACAGAGAGTAAACTACCACTAACTGCCAGTAACTGTCTTTAGAATTATCTCTAAGCTGGGCTACTCCATTCCCCAGCTTACACGACGACACGGACCACACAGCCTGATTCCCAATTTCGAAGCTGCCGCTAGGTTCTGGAGTACCCATCCGAATATAATTCTCTAAATGAAGCTCACCGTACAGGGCGTGGCTAGTACACAGAGATTAGATTACGGTGATTGGGCGCCGCAATAAAAAGAGGTTGGGCTCATCTTGATATCAGTAACAATCGGTATTCATTATCTCGTGCACAGCCACTTACAGTATTTAGTCGGCCCACCCCTAGTCCCGAAGGAGAGATTCTAGACATGGCGGAACGTCCTAAAGGTTACGGGATGACATGCGAGCTCAAAGAGAAGAGGGATGCGCAATATGACACCGAACTTGAATCGAAAGCAAAAAATTGGCTGATATCGCTAGTAGGTGAGCCCTGGCCTAGCGGCAATTTTCACGCGGCCCTTCAAGACGGTGTGTACCTTTGCAAGGCGATGAACGTTCTAAAGCCAGGATCCGTAGCGAAAATCCAGACCTCCAAGATGGCCTTTAAGAAGATGGAAAATATTGGCAACTTTTTGAGTGCAGCTGGGGCATTTGGAGTTCCCCCGTCAGATTTATTTCAGACAGTGGACTTGTACGAAGCTGCCAATATGAATCAAGTCGTGTCAGCCATTCATGCTTTAGGTAGGGCAGCTCAGAAGAAGGGTCCATCCCATCTTCCCAAACTAGGAGCTAAAGAAGCAGCAAAAAATGTACGAAGTTTCGACCCTAATGAGCAGAAAGCCTCCAGTCAATCTGTTATAGGCTTGCAAATGGGAACCAACCGTGGGGCATCTCAAGCAGGAATGACACCTTATGGATTAGTAAGACAAGTCGAAAAAACTAATCTGAAGAAATGAGGACCAGACACTAAGTGCATCCTCTCATTATTTTTTTGATTGGTTTTGCATACACTTTTTTTTTTTTTTGATGATTGTTATACATGACAAACAGGTGGAACAGATAGCTGCTAATTAACACAACTTCAAACTCATTTAGCTTCTGTGCTGGTGTTTTCTGCTGTATGTATGTTAAAAATTACATAATGTTGAGGAAAAGTTGCACTGTGCATTGCACCTTGTTAGCAGTTAGTCATATCTGCAACAATGTCATGACAACATGGATGGTTACAGTAGGAAAAATAGGTTTAATTATAAACTCATAACTGAACCATAATTGGATTCCAAGGAAAGTTTTTCAAAAGGGTTTCTTGTTGAAGGAGGGATGGAGTGATATTGGGTGAAATGGCACTCATGGAGTAAAGTGACAGAGATGCTGTAAGAAGACCAACTCGCATAGAATAGTCTAGAGAGAGCCCAGTGCTGATCCCTGCCAGTAGACTGCCCACAAAACTGCAAAACAAGAAAACACACATAATTCTCCTGCCCCCCCCCCCCCCTCTCTCTCTATCTGACAGGCACAAGACATACAGACTGTGACTAACCTGTCTCCAGCACCAGACACACTGAGCACACTTGATGACCCATCACCATTGACAGCTGCGGCTGGGTAGTGCAGGCACCTCACTCTTTCTAAAGGAGACTCCATGATGAAAGGGCATGGTAGTTCTAGGGAGAGTAGGGGCAAATCACTAGCACTGCAATACAGCATTCCATGCTCGCCAAGGGACACCAACAGCAGAGGGATCCGTGTAAGCACTGGTTTCACCAGGATGGAGCATTCTGATAGCTTCTCCTGTAGAGACATTTCTGGAAAAAAAAGAAAAAAAGAATGTGACAGAAAAGTAGATTATTAATACAACAGACATAGCCAGTTGAATGACAAATGTTCAATGTGCTAAACGATAAATAGGCAGCCATAAATTAATGCTTCAATGGCCCATTCCCCATTCAAAGTCATTCGTATAATTTGAGAAAGAAAGGACCATAGTTGTTTCCTATTAACCCTCTTCCTTAGCTAGTACTAAATAGCCATATTGTTCAAACTTGTACACACACACACAATACCTGGAATAAACCAGTTCCGCAAAGGATACTGAAAGACAAGTGGAGAAGACAGAGGTTGGGGGGGCTGATGTTAAAAGGACATGGGGAAGGTTCCAGTTTCAGTTTGGGGCTACCAGTGACCAGTGAAAGAGTCTAGAAAAAATTTAGACTTGCTAATTTATGAAAGCTTATTTCACTGTTGTATAAACAAAAAATACGCTTGAGGAAATATGTCTGCCGGTGCCAGTTTCCAATGGCCTGTCAAAACAACAGACACACTGCAGTCAATAAGGACAGTGGATGCGAGAAGCGAGAATGCACTGGCTCTACCCCTTTTCCAACTCTAGTCAAGTTAGCAATGACTGGGAGGTAGCCACATGCTTCTAAATGGACTCAACAAGACACACAATGACTTGAAGCTGGCTGCTAGAAATGGAGTGAACCCCAGTGCACAAGAAGGACATTTTTAAATTCTCACAAGGGAACATTCCACCAGTCAACACATTTTTTTTCTTTTTTTCTTCACAAACTCCTTCCCCTAAACCTTAAACACTTCCCCTCATTAGCCGAGAAGCTTGTGTACAGAAAAATTAGTTGGGACACAGTTCCGTGAATCCTGAGGATGAGCATACAACTTTATTCATCCAGCTTATACAGTCTCCGCCATATCAACAAACAAATAAATAACACTCACCAGTTCCCAGGTAACCCATTGTCCCCACCTACCAGCAGGAGACCGGGATGAAGTCGGCTTGACCCCGCCACAGACCTGGTACATGCTCCTGAGCTCCAGCAAGTTGGGCGTGGCCACACGTATAGCTCCAGGCAAGTCCTGAAGCATGTCTAGAGGTTTGGTAGACTTACTCACGCACGTTGGTTCAAACAGAACTACAAACAAGATGACATAGACATGTTATTATATTAACACACAAGCACACACATACACTTGCACACATACATACACACTCGCACACACACGCTGCACTCTATGACACCATTTCTTTCTGCTAGAGTTCCTTACATGTAAGCATGCATTAAGTTGAGTGTTACGTGTGAGTGTATGTATGACAACAGAGATAGTGCTGCCATACTGAACAAACCAATAACTTTTCTATCTAAACATTAGTAGCCTAGGAAACAATACCCTCTCTTACCGACTCACTCTCTCTTTCCGACTCACTCTCTCTCTCCGATTCACTCTCTCTCTCCACCTATCAACACATTGTGAAGCAATACTCGCAAACACAACACAAACTTCAATCCAGAGAAAAAGGAGAGGGAAGAGTTGTTTTAATTAAAGCTAAGCAATAATTAACCACGACTCCCTAAATTAACCACACCCACTCCTCATTTCTCCACATTCCATCATCACCAACACACTAGGTATGAATCTACCTGGAATGTTGTGGGCGGAGCATAGCTCCAGTACGTGTCTCATGGTTTCAACAGGAAGGTTGGCATCCATGCACACATGGGAGGCCTCGGCCAGCTGCTTTCCGAACTTCTTCACCTAATCACAAATCAAAAAGACAAGCACACAACTTACTCCTTCAGTCTTTCCTTATTATTTCAATATCCTTGAAAGGCCAGGGATATGTGTGCAACCATCACCACAGACCCCAACTTAACCTATCAGACAGAGTTCACATGTCCCTGGATAACAGCTAGATGCAACTTCATATCCCACAACCAACAACCTTATGACTAGCAAGACTGCTGTAGACATGACACTAGAGGGTATCCCTCTTTCATTGGCTCTGTCATATGACAAGCACATTTCTTTCTGACTGAGGGGAACTTGTTTACAGTTTTAAATGGACAAGCAGTAGAAACAATGGAAGCCATGGTGTTCCCTATCCTGCCTGTACATGTGGTGCACTTGACAGATTCTTGGCATACTGTTATTGTTGCTGTTGCTGTTGTTTGTCTATTCCTTACCCATTCCACAGAGATGGCGCCAGTGATGTCCATGTCTCCAATCCCCATGTGAAACTCTCCGGTGTGATCCAGAAGTACACAATATGTGGCAGTTCTCTCTGCATCACTTTCATACACTCCACCCACACTCTATACACAAAAACACACACACACACACAATTCATTGGGATGTTTGCATATTATGAGTAGCCACAAACCTAGAACAAACTTCCGCCAGATAACTCACATTTCAATTAACAGCATACATACATGGCACACACCCTGAGAGGACAACTGTTTTAATGATCCTTACCATACCACGTTCCTGTAAGTCACTCAGGATCAGCTGTCCGCTGCGATCTCGGCCCACGGCTGACAGGAACTGCGGAGGAACTCCCAGCCGAGACATGCACTCTGCAATGTTCCTGGCCACGCCTCCACATGTCATGGACATACAGCCTGGATTAGTGTCTCCCACCTGAACAAACACATGCGCGCACTAATAGAATCACAACATCTACACGAGCACACACATCTCCTGACAAATTGGAACCACGCCTTGTACTGATTCCTGCTGCACGTGTCTGTGGTTAGATCATGTAGTTTCAACATAACTGCCAGGGGCATTACTCGTTAGGCCTACGCAGCAAAAATTTATGGCTTCATGAAATTAAATCATTTGCCCACTGTCACGTAGCACGCTACGGGTTGATATTTTAATTGAGATTTAGTGCCGACAAGATGAATGACTGCTGCAACTCTCATGCACATGAGCACTGAAGGTAATCAGCCAGCAGAGAGAGATAAATTAGTCCTTTATTGAGTTAGTCCATCGAGTCTAGGCTCAAAGAAAACAAATTCAATAATTAACTTCCATTTACTGCCTATGGTTCACATACACATGCCGTGTGTGTGTGTGTGTGTGTTTATTGTATTGAATGGCAAATGTATTCCACATTACAAAATAGTTTACAAATCTACCCAAGGAGAGTTTTTATCAACTAATTAATGCATTGATAAACAGCTGGTTGGAAGTGAAAATTTTAGATATCAGAGTTACACAGTAGTGTAAATAAAGAAGTTTGTAAAGTTAAAACTTAGCCAGTGATTTCTCTCTAGCATTTGCCTTAGCCATGCTACTTGAAGCATACAAGTAGAGTCTACTCAAACTGATGATCATTACCTTATTGGCATAGTTTACTCATACCTAGGCATTAATTGTACTGTATCTCGTATTCATTTCGCCAGTCATACTAATTGAATTTTAACAAAACCATAAAAAGAAGACATTTTTAGAACCAAAATAGAGAGAGGTCAAATCAACATTATTGAAATTTCAGGAGGTGTGTCATTTCCTTGATTGAAAAATTTGTGGCAAATGTCATCATGAAGGTCATATATGTTCAAAGGGGGAGGGAGCAAAATTATTTTCAGGTGGGACAAAATACACTGCTATAAAGGCCGAAATATATAACCCCTCTATGTATGTATGTATGTGTGTGTGTGTATATGTATGTGTGTGTATGTATGTGTATATATGTATATATGTATGTATGTATGTATGTATGTATGTATATGTGTGTGTATGTTGTGTAACAAACACACAAGTACCTGCACATCTGGTAGTAGTAATTTGGAAGTGATATCCAAAATGGCTGCACCAATAACAACCACACCCCCCTTCTTCTCCTGCACAATCGTCTCCTTTGATACTCCATTTCTTTGCTGGACTTGCAAGTCTTCTCTGACGACTCCGCCCACTTCATTGGCTGCATTCACGCGAGACTTGGCAGGTGATGATCTTTTCCTGCCTCTCCTCAATCTAGCCAGCTCCACTGCGATCTCACCACCAACCTGAGCATTGTTTCTAATTAATGCAATGTCTTGGTTTATTAGGTAAAGGAATCCAACAAAAGATGATTACATGGTTAGTGAGGTATCAAGAGTGTATGTAGCAATAGTGTGTCGTGCATGCTAACTCCACATAGACACACGGCCTTGGGGGGATCGAGACATAATCTAGTTATTCAAACTCCACTTTCAATATAGGTAACCTTTCTTTCAGAAGGTGAGTCTGCCGGCCTGAACTTAAAGGTAAGGTTTTCTCACATTCTGCAGTGTTGTTGTTTGTTTGATACGTGACATTGTACAACATACAAATAAAATAAATAAATAATTATATAAACTCAATCAATCAATAAATAACCATTTGTGTAATAGGCTTTGATTAATTTCGTTTCAGTGCAGTGTAGACAATATCCTCAACACTGATAAACAGCTGTATTGGTGCAGCTGTATTGGTGCAGCTCAACTTCTAAGTCTTACATTACACAAAAGTTACCAAAGAATCCGCCTAAACATCAACACAGCAAGGATACTGGCCAGCAATGACTTCCCCTCTGATGTCTCACTGACTTTCTTCAGAACAAATGGAGTTATGTCTTTGCCTTCTATAGCCTCATTCCTACAGGTCAAAGTAATCACAAATACACTAAACCACAGTTCATTAATGTAGAAGATGATATTACCTAATGCTGGCTAAGGGTAAGGCACCAGCTAGTTTGTGTATACATTGACTGTTGCAAAGCTACTATTGATACATGCAAGTACATGTGCATGCATGCATGTGTGTGTGCGTGTGTGCGCAGTGTGTGTGTGTGTAATGCCAAATTTGATATCACAACCAAGTGTCAAAGACAACAAAATTAGATGATAAAGCTTATAATAGACACCACACAAAGTGACCACTCCTCACCTAACGGCACTTCCACCGACTATAAAAATTGCTCACACTGTATCCCGAGTTCTGAAACCCCACCCCCATACTCTGTCTCCATCCCCTCTACTACTCACTGTGCCTCCTGCAGTGCTTGCTGTATGATTTCCTCCAGCCCCTCCCCCAAGTGGCTAGCCTCCCGTGGGATGGGAACAGTGAACACCACACCCGAGTCAATGCCACATGAAATACTAGCATCTAGCAAAGCGAGAGAAAAGTAGGACATAATGTACTCAGCTTCCTAGCAACACACCTCCACATAGTGTAGTTAGAAACAAAATGAAGAATCAATGAGTTGTTATATTAACACATGTTCCCTGAAAGCCAGTTCCTCTCTCTCTCTCTCTCATCCCCACCTCATCCCTCCTTACGCTTTCTCTCTTAAAAGGCAGGTTGTGCTCTGACCTTGTTTGTTTGGTTCATGCACTCTAATTTAAGCCCAGGTGTGTAACTGTACAGTACAAGTATAATATAAAATAGCTGGTTTTTCCAAACTCACTACTGGCTACATGTAAATTCCTGGAACCATTTAAAATCCTGAAGCCATTTATAGTCCTGAAATCATTTAAAATTCATACATACATCATGTCACTTTGTGGCAGACAGAACTTGTGGAAGTTGAGGTGGTAGTGTTTGCGAGTGAGTATGCATACTTCCTCTACAATGCTGTCTAGTTTCCCCACATGCCACCAGTACACAGACAGAACTATCTAACTCAGCAGAACTATCTAACTCAACAGAACTATCCACTGAAAAAGCAGCACAAAGTATTTCATTGAAGGCACTTGACAAATACTGCAAACACAATCTTATCTATTCTGATGATGTGCAGTTTCCAACCACTCATAAGAATATGTACTGGGTACAGTTTGCAATAAAAAACAATAACAACACACACATCAAAACAACAACAACAACAACAACAACACTAACTGGTGCAGTCTGCTCACCCATAAGTTGAGCAGCTTCATTTGGAGACCTCACAATGTGGGGGGTTTTGTGACCGCTCCGCGAAGAAAAGAAGGCTGGAACCACGCCCTCATTGTCAATGGCAACCACTGGCACTCCCTGTGTCTCCAAATACTCCAGTGTCCTCCCAATGTCCAGGATGGACTTTATCCCAGCACAAACCACACCCACTGGGGTGCGGCCCAACTCTGTGAGATCGGCACTAATATCAAAACCTAAGAGATTAGAATGAGGCTTATAAAACAGGAGAAGAGCATGTGTGTGTGTGTGTATGTGTGCGCATATGTACACATATGTGTGTATGTGTATCTCTCTGTGTGTATGTGTATCTCTCTCTCTCTGTGTGTATGTGTGTGTGTTTACAAGATAGGAGCTGTTGCCATATAAAGGCAATAAAACATTTGCATACTGCGAGCTAAAAATCATTGTTAGCAGTTTTTGAGGATTTTTCAACTCCTTCTGAAAAATATTTTGCTCTCTTCCTGAAAAATGATATTGCCCCTCACCCCACCCCGGGCACACGTAGCAAAATATTTGTTTGACCACACCCACTTTTGCTGAAACTACACCCATTTGATTAAAAATTGTCTCAGGTCTAGAATTAGTGACATCAATCTTGGAAGACTTAGCTAAGTGTATTGCAATTGAAGGACCTCAATTAACTGAAGTGAACCTTCACCAAATATTAGATATATACAAACAACAAAATCACAGAATACATTATAAATCATAACCACAGAATACCATTAAGTAGTAAATATTATTAATTTATTTCATGAAATTCTGGGGGGGAGGGGATCCCAGGGTGCCCCTACCTCTGTATGAAACCCTGCTTGCTTAACTCTCACGTATTGTTCCTACATTAGTGCACAGAAGTACAAATAAAAAATAGGACAAGAAAAAGAGGTTTGTTTATTGAATAACATTTGTGTAAACACAGGTTGATTGTTGAGGGTGAAAAACAACAACAACAAACAACTACTAAAAGCACACGCACAAAAAACAACAACAACAACAAACAACAACAAAGAAACAAACAAACCGAGCATTATAGGAACTAGTGGCCAGCTTAGATGGATAACTGGTTGTTAGGGTACATACTACAGTACCAATGAATCACAGCACTTCATTCATCCACACTACAGTTCACTGGATGCCAATAGTCTTCAATAATATGCAGCTAATTATTCTAAAGAGTTACTGTTACATAGCAATACTATTCCTTATACCACAAGACAAACAGATATTTAGTAACAAGCCATGTCAGGGTTTGATACAGGATTTTTTGCTAGGGGGGGGAAAGTCAGATAGCGCGACCTTATAGTTGTATTTTTTTTTGTCCTTGCAATACTAGTAAGGTAAGGAAATTAAACTTATTTTATTATATTTATGTATTGATCAATTGATTACCTCTAGTAAACAGCTTTGTTCATTTTGAAAGCTGAATAGCTCTGACATTAATTAAGCCAGACTCCTAATAGGTTATCCTTCTAGTTTGAATGGAGTAGGTGTATCATTTTATGGATCACCAGTTCCAGTTTGA
>WLWI01003383.1_pt1 | contig 13679 bp, 19 predicted proteins | sample 6701501 | NCBI WGS metagenome assembly WLWI01 (sample SAMN12718690, study PRJNA515312) | sponge metagenome | isolation source: marine sponge | host: Mycale hentscheli | place: New Zealand: South Island, Marlborough, Capsize Point | collected 2014-11-01
CCCCCAGGGGGTGGGAGAGTTTTTTTATTTCTCCCCTCCCTCCTCTTTTTTTTTTTTTTACACCAACCCCCCCTTTTTTTTTTGCTCCTTCCCCCCCCCCCCCCCCCCCCCCCCTCCCTTCATTCCCTACCTAAGGAAATATTCTCTCACTCACCACTTTCTTTGGTGGCTGGTCTTTGGGTTCAATGGAACGTGAAGCATCAAAGACAAGATCTTCCCATTTGTTAGGAGCCATGTTGCCCACTGGATCTTGAGAGATTATCCAATCCTGGTAAAAAAAAAAAAAAAAAATCGTAATAATAAAACATGCTGTTTGCCAACATAGTGCCCTAGTAAAAAAAAAAAAAAATCCATTTGGACCAATCAGTGAAAAATGGAGAATTAAAACTTTTAGCTTCTGCACATTATCACTGTTTCCCCACCGTTCCCCATGCAAAAGAGGACCACCAAAAAGTCACCTGAATATTGTGCTCCTGTGTCAAACAGTATGGGGAATTCTGATACTGCTGAATCTCCTGCAACACATCTGCAATTTTTCTCCTGCAACAATACCAACAACAAAAAACAACAATGACAGTATGACACTGGCTGACATGAACATAAGAAGAAATAATAACAGACAGATTTCACACATACCTCTTCTTAAAGTTGATGAACTGATCTCCTTTGCCTGTGATGTTGTTTTCACTGCCATCCTTTATGAACACGATCCAAGTCATATACATACCTGACAATACCGCACAACGAACACGTCAACACTTCGAAACAACATAACAATAATGATAAAAGGTTTACGAAAAATAATCAGAGACTACTATACCATCCTCTCCTGGTAATAGATTTTACAAAGTAAGGAAAAGACAAAAAAACAAACAAACAAACAAAAATGAAACAACAACAAAATAAAACAAACAAAAACAGGAAAGACAACAACAACAAAAATACAAAAAAGAAAAAGAAAAAAAGAGCAACAAATACACAAAAATGTTGCTTAATTTTACCTAGGAAAGGGACACAAGGGGGATCAATATTCCTCAGTTTCTCTTTATAGATTTTGTAGCCCTTGTCACTGGAGGCAATTTGCTTCATGTCCTCTAGAACCTGATGTCGCTTTTGACTTTTCTGGCTCACGTGCTATGGTATGGTAAAGTATCATAAAACTTACATCCTCCAACGACTGATACAGTATTTACCTTAAAAGTTTGCTTCAGTCTGAAAACAGAGGCAGACTCCAGAGCAGCGTTGATGACAAACATTCCAGCAAAGTTGTTTAGACGTCGAAGCTCCTGCAGGAAATATCAAGATCTTCAAGTAATCATGTTAACTGTATATACGTACCAACTTCCAGGAAATTAAAAATTAAGACACAAACACACACACAAATATAATCACAAGACACACAAATCCAGTCCCTTATTCCAGTCATCAGATACTATCTAGCAGGCATACACATCAGAGACAATACCAGGTCTCAATGCCACACTCTATACATCATATAACTGGACCACACTCCACTGACACACCACACCCTACCTCCATGATATCAATGAGCCTGGAGACCAGTGCCATACGTTCCTCGAAGTTCTCCATATACACTACTTCCTTGGACAACCAGTTCGATATCTAGAAGACAGCCACAGATGTCATTACAATAACCCCACCCATTTCACACCTCCCACCTCTTCGGCTAAGAGGGACAAAAATGCAGAGACTGCAAAACATGCAAGAGTACATGTATGCTGATTTCATGTTGCATAGTTAAAAAGCTAGTACTAAGGATTTCTGGGGAGGTTTTCTATGAAGGGCAAATGCCCCCTTTTTTGCTGTCCCCTCTAAATGCAGCCCACTCCTACTCACCGTGGTTTCAAACCTGTTGAGCTTGAGGAGGTTTGGAGATGATTTTTCCTTTCTTTCGTCTTTCATCCAGGAGGCATCGACCAGTTCTGACGGGTGAATGGCACGGAAATATTCTGATTGTATGAGGGTCAACTGCCTGGCTATCTCCACGGGATGCAGCTATGTACAGACAAGGACAAGTTAAACATCTGAGGACTCCTCAACCACACAACAACCCAATGTGTGTGAGAGACCAGAACAACATGTCTACCTAGGACTGCAATGAGGAAACGATGACAAGGACTTAGCGCCCCTTCCCCGAAAATAGTATATATAAATAAAAGAAATGACGGCCATACCCCCACAAGCCTGAGAGCAATATTTTTATTTTTTTTTGTTTTTTTTAAGTGTTCATGGAAAACAGTCATACATTTTCATAGAGCTTCAGTTTAACTCAATAACTGACAATTTTCATGGTGTAAACATAAAAATTTTCTAATGTTTCAGCTTTGCAATATTCGAAAAGATCTAAAAAAACAAACAAACAAACAAAACAACAACAACAAACTTATTAGCTAAATATTACTACTCTAAAGTGTTGGACATTGGGAAAAATGCTTACTACCACACAAATGGATCACACATGTCTAAATGCTACAGTTATAACAGTGCTGGAATCCAAGATTGCCATATGAATCACAGTGTTGCAAACTTACCGTCAAAATATGATAGTCTTCCTTTTTAGTAGCATTGGTGGCAATGTGCCACTCAACTGGTTCTGATTCCTTGTTGAAGACATGCTTGATGTTGTGCTGGGGTCCCTTCTCCTCCTCTTCCTTCTTCTGCAAGGCTCTGTTGATGGATGTCACCCACTTCTGCATGCTCTTGGTCTTCACGGATGACACAAAAGATTTGAGCTTCTCAAGTAGTTTCAAGTCCCGTTCAAAGTCATAGTAGTGAAACTCCACCCAGTGCCGCAGGACGTTGAATACCCTAAGATTACGGGAGAGAACAGAATGATAGTATTACTCGTGAGTATCAGTAATTTATGAGAGCCGTAGAAACCTGGAGAAAGTTTATAAATCAGCCAGTGAGTGGTAGCTAAGACGATTCTATGGGTTTCAGTTTGGTTCCCCAAAGGAATTCGGCAAATAGACATTGACAGTGTTTATGTACTATTTCTCTGCTGTTCCTAAACAAACCTATGTTTATAGTATTAATAATTCTCACTGTTAAGCTTCTAGTAATACAATTTGCTAACTTAACAGCTAATAATTTTAGCATACTTGCCGATTTGTATGTACACCTGCACGCACACACGCACATACACACACACACACACACCTGAGCTGAATGGGAGAGACATAGTTAGCTTTGTAACGTTTCACAGCTTTCATGAGCATGGGATCTCTGCGATCATGATCATCCAGCACTATAGGCATGGGGATGTGGAATCGTGAGATGAGCAGGTCCAACAGCTTCTGGGGCTCAGAAAATGACCGATACGTCATTAAGAAAGTACGAACAAATGAAGGATCTGGAGAATTAAAAAAAACAAAATAATAATAATAATAAAAAATTAAAATAAATTTTTTAAAACTTCAATAAACCATTAAAAAAAAAAACAACCCAATAAATAATGGAATAAAACAGTTGTAGAAAATCTCCTTGTCTGATTAGCTCTTTTAAGCTGGCCCTGGAACCCCACCCACTCACCAGCATACTCGTGGTAGGTGAGTCTCTCCACCAGCTTGTGGATGGTGCCTGCCTTGATGGGTGGGCCTGGACCTCCTGATTGTTTACCCGCCTCCACATCATCAAACAGAATGTTATTCTCAGAGTCTTCTTCTGCAAACCTGTACACAACAACAACAAACAGTCGAACTGTCAGGCTAAGCATTGACATAAATTTATGATTTTATCGGTTGTGCAAACAGAAGTGATGTTATTATTATTATTGGCGAGCGAGCAAGACACTATCAGGGGTAACACAACTGAAAATTGGGGATATGTTCAGACGTAAGTATGCCATTTTGTACTTTGACCCTTGTGTTTTTTGTGTTCGCTTCTTGGTCAACCCCTTCCCATATTTCCACTGAACAGAATCTTTCGGTTTAGTGATCCACATCATCAAAGGAATTAAATTGTCTACCCCTTTGAATTAGGTTGTCCCTGAATGTCACAGGACGCATTTAGGTCTTATAACTTTAGGATCAAAACTGTGCAATAATTCTTTAGAACTTCGTGTTTTTTAAGTCGCAGAACTTTATGGCGAATGGGTTACTATGGTATTGAAAACCCTTTACCAGAAGTAAATTAAAAAACTCGTTTTTTTTTAGTAACTGTGCATGCTTGTTGTCAAAAGCTACAGGTAATTCAGATAGTCAGACGACAGAATAGTATATATTGCAGAAGTACCAGTACTCAGGGAAATTGAGGTAAGAAAGTAGTTCTGTGTTTGTTATCTAAAGTATATTATAATAGTCACTACTTTTAGAAATGGACTGAATGATTCTTTTGGAAATTAGAAGTGTTCTGCCTCCTGTTGTTTGAATTACTTGAGCACAGGCTCACTCGCCATTTGTGCTGAAGTACATCACAATTATTACTTTTATTATTGTTATTTCAGCCTAGAATAACAGAATGATAACAAAAACAACTATACCAAAACAAAATAACAACAACAAAACCAATAATGCTAAGGTTACATTTACAACTAACAAGAACTAGTAAAGATGAAGCATGAAAGGTGTGAACTCTCAGTGCTATTAAACACTAACTAGCTATTACAATATAATCTCCTTCCAAAAGAACAAGCAATCTGTTAGCTATTTTAATGAGGCATCAATATAGTTCGAGCAATGAAAATGATGCATGGAAAGGCTTTCTTCATAAGAGAAGAAGCTAAACTAGCCAGAAACACTCACCGATATACATTTCAGCGTGAAACTTCACTTCTTTCAACTCCGTTAATTTCCCTAAAGCAAACTACAGTGCTCACTTGCAAGAAATTATTTGCTCACGTGATTATGACGTGACGCTGTACCTACGTGGAGCTAAAAGCTTCACGTTTTCTCAACAATTAGCCCGAAATTAAAAAAAGTAGCACAATAAAAGGTCCTAAATCTTAGTCCTGAGTAAGTTCATACCTAAATCAATGGTTAATTGTCAGTAATCTCCAAAATCAGAGTGTGACAGACAGGACGACTACTATAACCCTCTTGCGCATGCATGCTGAGGGTTAATAACTCCGATATCTTACCCTTCCGTCTCCCTCCCACTCCACTTACATGTATTCCTTCGGGTTGGGAGTGAGTGTCCTGATATTCTGCTCCTCTTCTCTGAGCTTTGAGTCGAGTAATCTGTCGAATGTGCTGCAAGTGAGCAACAAAGTAAGGGCAGCCATCCACTCGTTCTTCTCCAACTTAGAGATGGCATAGAAAGTAATGGTCGGCTGGTCTTGGCCTGTCAACTGGAAGGCATACTTCAAATCTACACAATGAAAGAAATTAGAATATATTTATAAACTTACTGTAAAGATAATAAATGATACTAACTACAACAACAACAACAATAAATCTATACTACCAATTATAAAAATTTAGTTTACTTTTGCCACAATCATTAAAATATTTGCTCATCATCATTAAAGATCAATTCAGTCAGTAAAATTCTTGATCTTTTTTTTTTTTTAGTATTAATGATTTTAAGGAACAACTTGAATACTCAAACATGCACACACACACACACACCGTCTGCATCTTCCAGGTCAGTCAATTTCACTTTTCTCATGTTGATCTTTTCCTTGAGTCTGTATTCTCCCGCAGTCCCGCCGCGAGATTTGGTCTTACAACAGATAGCAAGTCCATCCAGCAGAAACACATGGCGCTCTGTCTTTTGAGCCTGGACACAGAGCGCACGCACACACACACAAACAGACATGTCAGTCACACCCACATAATTAAGGATGTATTAGTGACACAAATGAGATGGAGTATACTAGCAACAGTACACTGACAGCTGTAGCTGTATATATTAGAAGCTGATTTCACCCAAGGAAAGGTGCACACATTAAACAGTATCTAGGCAATTTTGAAAATGTAAACAATTTCTTCTCCCCTCCCAAGAAGCTGTGCATATTTGGGCTGAGATTTAGAAATTGGCACACAGAGACATGTGCCGCTTACCCTTCTTCCACCTTCTCTGATCACACCAAGAGAACCCTCTACAAACACAAATAAATAAACAAACAAACAAACAAATAAATAAAAACACACTACTTCCCAGCCACAGCAACCCACACGATCCAGTACAAAAAGTTTCATCACCTACATACCTTTGATAAGTTTAGTACAGCAAGAGAATATGTCTGGTCCCTGCTCAGAAAATCACAAAGGATACACATTATGAAGTAGTAAACGTTGTCATGTAACTTTTCATACCTCCCAGCCTTCTATCTTCTGCTGTATTTGTGAGAACTTCCTCAGAGCTACTCCGTAACCTGGACCTTTACCAAACATGCCAGCCTCGTCCCTTGAAAAAATAATAAACAATGTTATAATTATAATTTAATATTGGTGCACACCATGGTGCAGTGATGCTTAGTGAGTGAGTGAGCCCAGCAAATGATTTAAGGAAAAAAAAAAGGTTTTTGGTATGGATCTGTCAGCACAGCACATTTACTTACATTTTGAACGTATGAATCAACTTCAGTTATATTTTTGCCTCTAAATACCAGATTCGAGAATGCAATACGGACCTAACTTACTGATATTTCCAAATTTAGCCTTCATCAGGGCAAGATATGAGATAATGTCAGAGTTGGGGCCTAATACATTGCAATTGTATTTAATAGCACTCAAATACATTTTTCTGCAATGTATTTGTATTTGAGTGACTTCAAGCTCTATCGAAGCCTCTCAAAAAACAAAAACAAAACACTACTGCTTTTATTCCTGGCGAAAGGAAAAACTATAGTTAGGATGTGTGTGTGTGTGTGTGTGACACCAAATAGTCTACATGATTTACGAGCAAGTACATATATGTATAGCTCTTTCGTTCTTTAGCAATTCAACTAAATACACTTCTGAAATCAAGTATTCGTTTTAAATAGTATTTGAAAAGAGAGCAGTACTCGCAATTGCAATTGAATACTTTCGGAGCATTTGACCCCAATTCTGATCAGAGTGCATGGTATGTGTGTACAGACTACAGAATGTACATTTACATATCACACAACTACATAGCTATCACTACTAAATACGGAATAAAGGCTTGCCCTAACGTTGAACCGGCTGGAGTGAAGCAACTGTGGATTGAAGAATTGTTAATCACATTACCATCAAGTGAATTTTTAAAGGATCGTTCGTACCCTATGTGCATGATAAATATTTGCCTCATTGAAAATAAAGCCGTTATACAAAATTCTGACTCGTTAAAAACAAGTGCTCTAGCTTGATACAATTTTTTCAATGTTTAGAATGGCTGTAGTTATGATGACAGGTGTGCGAGATATATACAGATTGTAATCTGGCATACATGTAAGTTGACGGACAACAATACAACTTGAAGCCACACAAACCCCTCAGCTAATGATCTACTGAATTTACATTTTTCACCCTTCACCTTCTCACACGTACTTCATCAACACCTTCATGTGTGTCGTGAAGCCTTTCAATGCCTTTGCACCTTGACTGATAATTCTAACAACTTACTTCCTCTTGGGAAGAAATCTGGAGCAGATTCTTTCCAGTTCCATTTTTGTGCTGAATGCACAGGAAATTGCCTGCCACGACAGCAAAAACCAACGGCAAGATGAGAATGCCAACAGTCAATACAAGCAGAGCAGCAATAACATACACCACTAACTACCAATACCAAATCTGAGGAGACCTTTCCTTAATAACTCACCGATTCTAATGAACACTGGTCATCTTCTGATGGAGATGACTTGAGCAAAGCCTACAATCAAAAGAGAACAAATTTAATATACTAATGATGCCACTTAATTTCACAATAAAGCCATGAGCTGTGAGGTTTGCCTGACGATGGAGAAGTAGCAGAGAACTCGGAAACATTTGCAAATAGTTTAGTTTCAGATTTTGAAAATTGCTTTATCTAGGTTCTTTTATAGCCATTTTTGTAACACAGCCTAAAAAGAAATTTAAAACTTCTCTGACAATCCAGCAGTGAAAGGGTTAATAGAAGTCATAATACAATAGCAATAAAAACTCAACAAACAGTAGTGCCATTTTACCAATAGAAGTTTGACACTGCAGTGCTGCCATTTGTTGGGTATTACTCACTAGGCTAACTGTCATTGCTGTACTTGTGTTTTTATTTATGTTTGTGGCAGCAATTGTTAGTTATTGTCAGGTTGATAAGGGATTAATCAAATGACTGTGTAAGCAGTACCAAATAGCTTCAGAGTGAAAATGAAGGTCTAATTTAAGTGCAGATGGAGTGATAACGTGCAGCCTGATAACAATTGGCTCTCAGCTCATTCATTTGATATGCTTAATAGGTACAATGGGACTCCAATAATGTGAAATTAAAAGCAAAAAAAAGTCCGAGGTAACTTGATGTAATACCGATTGACACTCATTATGCATGCTCAGTTCTTATCTTTAGCTGCTATGTGATATCGATTATCGATTAATTCTGAGATATACAGTGCTTCCAGCTTAAAGAGTGGATTTTTTTAGCTTTTTGGTTAAGGTTGCTAATTCTGCTATGTATGTGTAATAGAAAGCTAAAAAATTGTATTATTATATATTAATGTCATATTAACATACAGACAAAACAATTTTGTGGGTTTGTGGTTATTTTTGTGGTTATGGGAGCTTCAAGACAGTGAATTTGGAAGTGTTTAAGCTGAAAAAAGAGAAAGTATTTTTCCTTATCTCTATAACTTGGTATACTGATACTTTAATACCTGAAGTTTCATATGAGCCTGATTTTGTGGGCACACGAAATTTGAATCTCGAAATATTTTAAATTTTAAGAAAAAAGTGTTCAAGCCAGGATTTTTGAATATATTGAGTTATATCTCTGACACATGATGTAAAATTGCCTTTATGTATAACTTTGGTAGCTATACCTTGAAAATTAAGTGAGTTGTGGCTGTTTTTCACCAAAAATTTTTTACGCACGGTAAGGGTCATCAAATGATGACGTTTAGAGCGGGTTGTGGGTCTTTATTACACGTAAATGCGACGTCACAAAACAGCGCATGCGTATTTGTGCCATAAAGGTACGAGGGCGCCAGTTTACTGCTATTTGTTGCACGGGTATGGTAGGTTTAGCTACGGTTGTATCTGAGGCCCTAGGTATCAAGTTTTACGGCGCTACTGCCTATCACGGCCAGCGTTTTAGCTGCCGTATGGAGCTGCACAACCCATAGGACTCCAACTGTATCGCCCTGATGTTGTCAGAATACCGAATGCTGGGAGCCTTGGGAGTATTAAACTCCTTCAGCTTTTCTTCAGCTCTTGAAAAAGAGGACCTCTTGGATAGGCTTGGCTCCAAGTTAGTAATACCAGCCAACAATTCTGACCGATTTCGACTTCGCTTACTGCTGATAGTAGAATGATGAGAATCCATACAGCCGCTTGCAGTTAGGGAAAGTCCCGTCTTACCGCTCAGGGAAATAACCGTTCGACCTTAGCTCGTCAACTAGCTACGTTTAATGACGAACTACCGCAAAATCTTGACGTCAACAAAAATGGTGTAAAATATATTAGAGTGAATGAGAAAAGTGCTGTTCTCCATTTTCCATTCTCTAAACAGGCAGTTTTACTATTTGCAAACATTATTGGGATAATGAAGAAAAGGTATGTGTATGTTAAATGACTGTAGTGAGGGTCTATACAGTAGTTTAAAAAAATCCACTCTTTAAGTTGGAAGCACTGTATTTGGTTACAAAATGCTAAAGTGTGGCTTTTATTATTATGCTTATATAGACATGTTTACATGGAAGCTCCATTAGCAGCCATACAATAACTAAGTGTTGGTCTAAAAGCCATGCACTGATCACAGTAAGTACCACTAGTTTATTCCTTTGGACAACCATCGTTAATCCAATCCATTCAGACATTAAATTACATCAGTAAAAACAGAAAAATGGAGTACACTAAGCTCACAGCACGTGACAACTTCACAACTACCACAACTGACTTTTAACTCGTACTTCACAACTCCACATAGCCAAACTAACCCCTCCCTCCTCATACACACCAACACCCACATACTGGACACACCCACACACACACATTGGACACACCCACACACACACACACACACACACTGGACACACACACACACACACATACACACACTGGACACACACACACACACACACACACACAACTCTATTTCTCACCAGTCGTCCAGCTCTACTGGTATTCCAATGAGATTAGTATGTGTGAGAGAGAACACTCCTAGAGCAGTGCCCTCGTAGAAGGCTTGATTATTCTCGAATCGGCATTCCGTGAACTTCAAGATGTCTGACTTACCGTCCCTTACAGTAGCACTGACAGAAGTAGACAGAACTACTGCACCACTCGAGTTTGCTTTGTTAGAGGTAAAATTGCAGTGAGCAAACAGCATCTGGTTTCTAACAGTATTTGAGAACAAATATATGCCGACTGCTCCTCCTGTGCAGTTCTGTACTTGGCACTTGTTCCTGTCAAACAGAGACCTCTCAATGACAAAGTTAGTGTCAGAAGAATTAGCCACAGTAATGGCTAAAGCTCCAGCGTGGGCCTCAGCCGAGTTCTCCAAGAACTTGGACTCCTGAATGCACACACTACTGTTGGTGCTGTTGAGGAGGCGGATGCTAACGGCACCTCCGTGGCCGTACACATTAGACCGTCGTATCAACCCCACGTCCAAGTCTGGACGAGCGTTATTGTCTACGAAGAGTCCACCACTGATGACCACGTTAATGGTGGAGTCCTCGGAATAGTAAGAGATGGCACCTCCAGAGGTACGATTGTCAATGAAGAAGGTATTGTCTGCCTCTCCAAAGGGCCGGTAGCAAGTATTGTGCACAATCTTCTGGTCCAGCTGTACCGCATGGTTGTGCTGGAAGGTGCAGTTGGACACCCTCACATTTGGCGTGCTGTAGAACAGCGCAGCTGGGGCTGTGTCTTTTCTGGAGACATTCAAAGGATAAATACGATTAGGTATAGAGAAAGTGTGGAATAAGAAATGAAATGCAATGAGAAATAGTGGGAGGGAACATCCCTTACCGAGCAAGTTCGAATTTACATGGTCTGAATATAACTATAATTGTATCTCAGAACCACTCGATCCAAGAAAAAAAAGTTTCAGGCTGATTGGCATATGCAATCTCTCAGAACAAAGTTAATGCTGCTATAAGCCATTATTTATAATAAACTTTTGCTCATTAATGTTAGTGTAGGTCAGTGTCACAATTTAAATTTGGCACTTATTACAACGAACCAGCTTTCTTACTGAATGATTATGTAATCTTTAATATAAATAAAAAACAACAACAACTTTCTTAGACCACACTTGCATAATTTAATTGAGTTTGTGAAGGAATATAATTCATATTTAATGACACCAAAAAATGAACACAAGACAAAAAAAGGAAGCAGTAAAGTTGAGACTAACGTAGTTTTGCTTGGTCCTTGGGAAGTGGCTCCTGATTAAACCACACTCACTCGATAATGATTAAGCAGTTTACTATTATGCACGTTAGGTAGCTAATAGCTTGATGAAGTAAAAGGATAAATTCATCAATTTTCTGATAGTATGTACCATATGATGACCACTACCTGTTACCTTGACCCTACACTAGCATTGGGGAAATACAGTAAATCAGCTAACAATAACAATACTGATATGGAGATGTCCATGTTTGAATGGGTTGGTTACAAAAACTTGTAATGCACCAGTTGTAGCAACATACCACCATCATCACTCCATCCCTTGCCCCCCTCCACCTCATTCTCAGAGTATCTATCTGAGATTTGTTGGCTATAGGGGGTGCTGATCTTTTTACACATTGCCCAGTTTTGTCTAGCTTTCTGGCAGTACTGCACTTGTATTATGTTGATCCTGCTGGACCCACACTACCGATCCGTAGAGGACCACATTACTGATCCGAACTGGACCCACACCACTGATCTGTAACTCACTCAAAAACGCAGTTCTCTAAGAAGACATAATCCGATGTTGCAACATACAAGGAAGAAGTAACAGGCCCACAGCCTGTGAAGGTTACGCCTGACACAAGCACATGGGAGGAGCTTCTGATTTGGAAGTTAGGAAACTTGCAAGGAACATCAGCAGTTCCATTAGCCCCACACAGAATGATGGTTCTAGATGGACCAGCTCCAAGAATGGCTACTCTTTCAGATTCCACCACCCTAGTGGTCAGATTGGTAGACCTGTACACTCCTGGACCTACATGAACTATCACTCCAGGAGTGACCCCTTCTTGATGCCCGTCTCCGTGGAGGGCGTGCTCCAGAGAGCGACATGGAGGAGGGTCCGAAGACGTTCTATTGGCGTTTAAGCACTCCTCGCTGTCACTGCCCAAATCCAAGTCTACTTTCCTGATTATTGAGTTCTCTGGATCTAATATTTTCAAGTATTCCTCCGTAAGCAGGTCGTCTACAGCTCTACAATGGGCACCCGCTGCAGCTCGCGGACGGGACGGCAATGAAAACACCCACAAGAAGAACAACAAATAATAACGAAGATGGAAGGCCATGATGTCAGTTACTCTACTCAAGTAAGAAAGGAATAATAATAATAATAACGTAAGGATGGGCCTACAGAAAAATGTAGGCGGGGCTGGTTATTTGCCAGCAAAGAATTTGTCTCTGGAAAAGCGTGGTGGTAGAGCAGCGGGATGGTAGGCGGTGCCGAGGATTGGTTAGTGGTGGCTTTGTTGCTGGTCAATCTCGGTGCAGTACTAAGTGTAGAGGAGTACAACTGTACTCACCGCTATACGATTCACTCGGAGAGCCAGAAGCTAGAAGGTAACAATGGATACTGCAGAGATAGTTGCCTTGGGAGCGTGCCTAACATGGACGTCTCTGTTGACCCGGAGTGCATTCTTTTGCACCAAGTCCTGACAAGCTACAACGCCGCCATAGTGGATGGAGATTGTCTGGAGCTACAGTTTATGCCAGGAAACTACTGGTTCTCTTCTCTCAATCAAATTCAACTCTCCTACAGCCTTGTCCTGACTGCACCGTGGGGTGGGGCCTCTATAGCCTGCAGCCAAGCTTCAGAAAATGCCTGTCATACTAGCGGAGAAGGTTCAGGCGGTAAATTCATGATGGCTGTGAACGGGAGTCTGGACAGAGATGTGTTTGTCTCTATCGACTCATTGGACTTCAGCAACTGTTCCAAGCGAATCCAGCTCAACCTGCTCTCAAATGTCACTGTTATAAACAGCTCATTCATGTAAGTGTATAGACTCTAACTGTACTCTAAAAAAATTAATATCTCGCTTAGCCAGACCTCTTACCATATGCTACACAGGGTAACTGTCTGGTACATAGCCTACACACATTTGCTTAGTCTACAAAAATGTAGATATATATTCTTATTAATTATCACTTAAATTCCTATGTATGCAAGTACATATGTGACCGGTTTTGGGAAAATCGGTCTAAACGCGGCAAACAATTTTTTTCAGTATCCCCGGGTAAAGCCTTATGGGTTGATTTTTTTCAAAAATTTTTTTATGGCAGAAATGGATAGACACCAGTTAGCTCTAGCTTATGACGCAGTTGTAAGCTCTGGCGTGCTCTAGAACTCACACTAGGAGGCTAGAAACACTAGCCGGTTGGACTCGTGTA
>WLWI01003384.1_pt1 | contig 13679 bp, 4 predicted proteins | sample 6701501 | NCBI WGS metagenome assembly WLWI01 (sample SAMN12718690, study PRJNA515312) | sponge metagenome | isolation source: marine sponge | host: Mycale hentscheli | place: New Zealand: South Island, Marlborough, Capsize Point | collected 2014-11-01
GAGTTTCTAGCTAGAAAATATCTGTGAATCGACGGAAATGCTTCACCGTTTTTTACCGTTTTAGTAAACGGTGTCGGCCGTTTAGTCAAAACGGTACGGAACACAACGATAAAAACTACGGTTAAAAAACTACCGTTTTAGGGCCATACTACGGAACGGAATTCGAAACTTTTTTTTGACTCCTACTGTACTAACCTCATGGCCATAAAAATTCACACAGTATGATTGACCTTCAATATTCAAATAGTGCTAACTTCTACATAAATACAGTGACCCCCACAAAGTGCCAACTCACATCTTTTGATGAAATGGAATTTGTGACAATCTGTGCAACTGTGCGGCTAGGAGGTAAGATTGACGGAGAAAGAGGTGTGACCATTACCCCACCCCCTCCACTTATCACACTCTTCTTTAATGCCTGAGAAGACGACATTGTGTCAGAGTGGCCATAAGACTCAGTTGAAGAAAAAACAGAGTTACATTTGTCTCCTAGAGATGATTCAGCTGCCTCAGCTTGTGTGATTTTGGGTGTTATGATAGATGAGAGACTGAGTGTAGCTGGAATGTTACTGCACACTTGCACGGTAACTACGCCCGTGCGGACGTGCGAGTGGGTGGGAGACGTCGCTCGTTGCAAGGCGGCACTGGATGTCACACTGGACCCTTGCTTCAGAGTATTGGGCAGAATCTTTCGATAGCTTGTTTTTCTTGAATTGTTGTCTGAGTCCTGCTCATCCGAGACTGCTTTGTTCGAATAAATGTCTGTATTGTGAAATTTTGCAATTTGTGGATCCAACCCACTTGAGTTACGGTGCTGCCTCCAACGTAAACCCACGCCGGAAGTCCTCGCCGAGCCTTCTTCACATTCTTCAGATGAAACTCTTTTTTCGTCCTTGTTATCCTGGATTTTGGGAGCACCTTTCACTAAACTGGAGCTATCTCTAGATATTTTATCAAAGCTTGGAAGAGAGCTAGTCTGAATGGGCCACTTGAATGCCGAACTTTGAGGAGTGGCAGCTCCTTGAGGGGACATGGACCGTCTGATGACTGCCGCGGTTACTCCACGTCCAATAGTCACCGGAGGAAGCGTAGCTACAGGTGTGGGTATGACCTGGATGCTGTTGGAGGTGGGGTTTATTACAGGGACACAAGCCAAGCTTGTCGGAAGATTGGAAGACGAATGTCCACAAGTAGTAAGAGGTAAATGTGAAGGAGCCGAGAAGGAGGAAGGTACACTAGCTGACACTGTACTGCCAGCCAAGTGACGTGGAAACTCGTACACCTTGGTGATCAGCCTAGTGCTGGATGGCGGGAACAGCGGAGAGGGAGGTGTTGGAGATGACACCGGAGGAGGAGGGACCTGGTCATTAGCAACAACAGTGGAGTCACCATTTAAATTATCTTTGAGAAGAGTAACTCTGATCTTGTTGGCTGCATTGGGGCTTCGTAAGATGTCTAGTTTTTGGAAGGAGGTAGGAGAAGGCGAAAGAACCTCAGCACGAACATTGCCAAGTACTGAAGCACTCACTTCACCTCTTTCCTCCACCCTTTCTCCCACCCCATCAATCCTTGGTGGCTGGCAGTTGGACCTCTTTTGTGTTCCTTCAGTATTAATTCTTTCAGATGAAATGGGAAATTGAACTCTTTCTGACACAGAACTGACATGACTGACCACTGCCTGCATAACTGAAGATTTCTGCAGCTGCGGATCCCCTGAAGAGACTTGTCCATGCTGGAAGATCGACTGAGGGTTGGCCGAGGACACAATGTTAACTGTAACAGGACGGGTGGAGGTGAACCGTTGTTCAATACCCACTGTCCTGGCATTAGCAGATAGTTCTGCCAGCGAGCAAGCACTAAGCAGTGGCGGAGGGAGGTTACTGGTTCGCCCCGCCAATCCACCGTCGGAAGCATTCAATGCAGGCCTCACAGAGGTGTCCATCTTGTGAGCTCCAATGCTAGGGATCAGTGACTGCAGTGAAGACGGAGTGCTTCTTGTCAGCACACTCTCCTTGAAATTCTGCAAAGGAGGTGGAGCTACAGCGACGCTGACTCTAGGGGCCTGAGGGAACGTGTAGGATCGTGTAATGGTGACCGTTCCTGATGCTCCAATGGAAATTAATGAGGGAGGCTGGTTCATGGTAGATGAAAGGGTCTTGGAGTCCAACTTGGGAATTATTTGTGAAAGATTGTGTTTCAATGCAGGAATTGCTTGTTTGTCGTCTCTGAATTCATCTGGAAGAATACTACTCTGAGTGAGACCAACACTTTGAGGAAGTTTACCTTCTATGGCAATGGGAACTTGAGATGGGGTAATGGTAGCTTGCGACATCACTGCAGTCCCTTGTGAAGACATGCCTATCAATGGGGCAATAGTTGATCCTATACTGCCCACTGAAGGCTCAACAGTCACTATTGAAGGACCCACAGTTGTAAATGAAGGCCTAACAGTACTTGCAGAAGGAACCAAAGTGCACGTTGAATGGCTCAATCCACTCATAATAGAACTCATAGTCCCTGAAGGAGTAGACATGCTTATTGAAGATATAGAGGTGCCTAAAGTGACTCGGGTACTTCCTACTGAGCTGTAAGCACCAGTTGGCTGTATGGCATCAAGTCCAGTGTTTGTAGGTGGCTGGTGCTGAAGGAGCTTGTGTGTGGTAGAGCCTAGACTGATGGAAGCTGGGTGGAAAGGAAAAACGGAAGAAGACGATGTCAATGAGGAGACATGGAGCAATCCAAAGGGAGGGGACGGAGGAGAACTAGCAGATATAGGGACAGTTTGACAGACCAGGTCCAACGCTGAAGGTCCGGTGTTATGCTGATAATTCAAATAGTTCATACTGGACCTCAAGTTCACATTACCAAAGTCACTGGTTGAAAACTTGGGTAGCTGTTTAGAAGTCAATATATTGGAAGAGGTGCTTGAAGGCTTTTCCATGGTGCATATTGAAGCAGAGGCTGGACGCTTGTCAGTAGTATCAGAGGAACTGGACCAGACATTGGTACTCAGCTGATCCACAGTCATGACTGTGCTCATCTCAATTTTCTTATCCTCTGCAATGGCCACAGTTCTGTAACTGTTTTCCCCAGACATTGCCAAGGAATCGGTGTCAAAGGAAGGACATTTCATATCCGCTTGAACTTTCTCGCCCTTCAGACCCAGGCTTCGCTCAAAATGTTCCTTCAAGCTCCTATCGATTGTTTGTGGCGACCCACTGCTGGCCACCAGAGCCCTGTTGCTCCTGCTATGGCTCTCAGTGGAATTCAAGCCACTGAGAGAAACAGGAGGAATGGCAATGCTGGTGGAAGTAATTGGACGTCCCCCGCTGATGTGTGAAGAAGTTGAACCATAGACAGTAAGTGCTGGAGGAATACTAAAATTGTGTGATGCAGTTGTTGTTGTTGTTGTTGTGCAGTTAATAGTATTGAATGAATGTGAGGGAATAGGTTTACATATGGTCGTAAATAACTCATTTTCTGGGTAGTTTTGTTTTTCCTTCCCTGCTACACTCTTAGGTCTTTCCTGTTCCATCAACTCCTCGTGACCTACTTGAAGAAGCTTTGGATTCCCTGCAGGAACCTCTGCTAGAAGAGAAGGGTATTTCATAGAAACAAGAGGCACAGACTCAGCTTTCCTATGTTCCTCTGCTGGATTGCTAAACTCAGCACAGTCTGTTAGCTCATTAGCTGCAACCGTGTCACTTGTACTTGATTTTTCCGCTCCTATCACTTCTTGCCTGGTTGCCTCTAGTTCCTCAGTGACTGCACTTTGACCTGTGGTTAAAGTGCTATGTTTACCTTCAATTACTCCAAACACATCCTGCACGTCTTGAGTAGCCTTTTCTAAAGTTTCCTGTAACCCTGATATACTCTGTGATTCACTCTGATTTCCTTTGATGATACCTTCATGCTGAGAAATGTCTTCCATATCGGTGAAATCCAAAGACACTTGAGTTGGATCATTACTTGCAATCCCGTTGTCCTCCTGAATCTGCTCATCTTGTGCAATATATTCCAACTTATCTTTTAATGGAACTTTACTGCTGCCGGCCAGTTCTGGAGACCCTGAGATCATTAATTTGTTAAGTTCTTCTAGGACTTTGAAACTGCCCAGGTTGTCAGGACTAACCAGCGGAGTGGATACTGTGCTAGTCAGTGAGAGTTCATCACTCTTACTGTCCCTCCTGGCCCTATCTGAACCATCCTCGTCTTCCTTTGTCTTGGAAGACACGCTGCTGTCCAAGTCGGCAGAAGAAGATTCAGTTTTGCAGACGCCCCCTTCCTCTTCGGCATCCAGAGGAAGCTGGAAGCCACATTGCTCACATACAGGTGGTACTCGCTCTTGTGGTTTTGCTTTTCTGCTGAAGTGGCATTTCGGGCAAGGTGGAATGCGACAGCGCTTCGCCCAGTGATTAAAAAAAAACTTCTTACACTGGCGGCACTTCTTGGCCTTGCTTTTGTCCGCCACAGTCCCACAGTTGTCACAGATCTTGTAGGCTGTTCCAGGAACTTTCGCAGGCATTTCTTCTGTCTTGTCACTTCTGAGTTTTCGCTTCTTTTCCGGCTTATCCGCACTGTTCAATTGCTTGGAGCTACTAGAGTCTAGTTCTCGATCACAAAACTCCGTTGATCTTTTTCGACCTCTCCTTTTGGTTGTACACACGTCGGCACTATTCGCACCATCAGATGTCACACGTTCAAGCTTTTCAGCAGATCGACGCGTGATAATCTTCGACACGGTGGGAGCATCAGAAATATTTTCTACTTCTTCCGACTTCTTTTCGAGTGAAACAGCACTGGAGAGGTGTGACCTCCTACCCAGCCTCTTGGTTTTGGAATTTTCAACCATTTTAGACGTCTTTTTAGTGCTCTGCATATCTGAAGCACCAGTAAGAACTACCTGTGCACACAAATTAGACACTGCCGGAGAATCTGTATTGCTACTTGACAATGGCAATGCTTGTTGAAATGAAACTGAAGACAGTACACAATTATTGGCACTTTCTAGACTATGCAAACCAAAGCAAGCAGAGTCATTGGTTAAGCAGCTGGCCATTGCAAGCTTGCTGCTACTTGCATCCCATCTGGTCCTATCATTTGTCCAAACAATTACACCAACCTGCAAAAGAATAGATAACACTTCATAAACAATACTACTTATATTCAAACTATCAATATTTCCTTACTGCTAAGTAAACAATGCTATCAATAACAAACAACAACATAATATAAAAACATGTAATATATGGATATACCATGTGTCACAAATCAGAGCAAGGTAAAGGGACTATTTGAATTACCATGTAACCATGAATTTAAAAATGTGCTATTGCTTTTAGTATTATTGCAATAAAATGGAAATGTTCTGCTCACACACACACACACACACACACACACACACACACACACACACACACATTTGTAGTCACTTTCTCTACATTGGGTTACAGTGATGGTTCTCATCCCACTAAACATATTCTATGTGCTGAATTGTAAGCTGAAAATGATTACAAGGAAATGAAAAGTGAAATTGATGAACATCTCATCAGATAAACTCATAATATATTAGCCTCAGGTTAAATAACAAATCACATGACAGAAAATAAAAATGAGAGAGAGATAAGTCATTATATTTTCTGAGGCTTGATTCCTAAGGAACAATATAGAGTATATCATAGTGGCAACTCAATCTCAAGGTTCAAAAGCTAAAAGGAAACTTATAAATTAGTCTCATATTTCTTCAGATGTTTAATTTCTAGTGGTCATTAAAACTATTGCAGATAGAAAAAAAATAATAATAATATCACCTAACTCAATTAGATAATAATTTCTTCTGTTTTCATGGGATTACCATGGGAGTGATAAAAAAAATGCTTCCATATAAAGACATCTACTCAGATTAGATTAACTGAAAACTTAGAGTAGTACAACCAGCTACATATATCTGATCTACTTAAAGAAAAAAGAAACAGTGAAGCCATAACATGACCTTCTGAGGGGAAAAAAAAAAAAATTTCAAAACAGCTATGGGAACAATAACATCAAGAAGAAAAAAAAAGGCATGAAAGTTTTTAAAAAAAGTTCATATTATGGACAATAATTGGCGAGCGAGCGAGACACTTACAGGGGTAAAAATGAAAAAATCGGGGATGTTTGTTTATTTATTTATATATGTTTGGACGTATGTATGTCATTTTGTACTTTGACCCTCCGTATTTTTGTGTTCGCTCGGCGTTCGACCCCGTCCCAAACTTCACTAAACAGAATCCTCTGGTTCAGCGACCTTTACCCGTATCACCTTAGAAATTGAATTGTTTACCGCTTTGAATTGTTTTGCGGGTGCTGGGAGCTCCATTTCTATTCGAATTAGTGGCGGTGGTAAGTTAATACACTATTTGTCACAGTTATAAGCACTACTCAACAGCATTTACTTGACAATTCATTGTCCACTAGACGAACCACTAAGGTAAGTCTTGCGTAGGTATGTTCAGTTGTGTGAAAGTATTGTGCGTTACAACTACTATTAAGCATATCACAAAGAAAATTTTAAATAACGTGACTTGATTTTGTTGCTTCTTTTTCAATTCAAACAGTTGAGGGGAGTGGTTACTATGGCATTGAACCCCCTTTACCGTATATGCGCAATTTAACAACTCAACTTTATTTTAGTAGTTTGAATAACAATAGTGTAGTTTAAGGCTCGCTCGCCATTTGTGCTCAAGCACACCACTAGTAATCAATGTGTACAATGAAATGGGGGAGGGGGGGGGGGGGTTAGAATACCAATTTAGATATTGTACTTGAACTCAACAACTAATACTAATATTAAGGATGTGTGGGAGAATATTGTAAAATTTCATGTGATTCCCGATTCTTTCTGTCTAATTGACAATAACTTGAATGGCTAAAGAGAGGGAAAGAGTACTTTAAAAAAGCTAGAAAAATGAAACCAATTCACAATCTATTTAAACTAATGTCAATACCAAAGAATACCAATGACAATGATAATCAAATCCTACACTAAATAAGGTCACGGTAAAGCCATGAATAACATCTGCACAGTGATTAACACAAACTTCAGGTCATACCACGCCCACAAAATTGCATTACAATCATAAATGCTTGGTCAGCAAAATAGTCTCTCAACAAACTACCCATTCCAATTAGTGTTTAAAGTCTACATAATAAACAGCAAGTACTCATCATATACATGAAAAAACATGCACCATTAATATGTATGGTTGGGTTGGTACACTGTTATATGCAATCCAATGCAGTTCTTAATCCTAACACATTCGTGATCAAAACTTGTCAACTTCCATTGTAACACCGTGTACACTTTCTATGCAACTAATGCTGGAGTGATTTTTTAATTAATATACAAAGAAGTCACTGGGCTAGAATCACCTTACCAGCTGGGCTTTACAAAAATAACACTTCCATGACATTTCAATTAATCAATCACTAACCTTTAAGTCCTATTGGATTCAACATAAACTTGTGTATTATACTAATTTTTCAGTGCCCCCTAGTTAATATTAATACACACGATCAAACCATCCCACCCATAACTGTTCGCTGAAAACACATACGGACTTCGGTCGGACGTAACTAATCGATCACTATCAGTAATACTGACATTTAAACGAAGCAGACAAGTATAGGTGAATAACTTACTATTATTAAGGCACAAGAAACTGATCACTGGTCACAGAAGAGTATTATTATCCTTTACATCTAACTGTTACTCCATTGTTGCTATCTTATGCTCTTTTTAGAGAGATCTTGTTTGCGCATGCTCAAGGAAACGACCAATCAAATCACGCTAATCAGCTAGATCCGGTCACATGAACACAAGTATGAATACCGAAAACGAGGCGAGCCGCTAGCTACCGCCCTGTTTGTTTACAGCTGGTATTGCAGGGGTTTTTTTTACTCGTTTTCATTACTATTAGCCCAACGAATGATATGCATTGAAAAAATTAGAAATTTAAAAAAAATCTTTAAAGTGAGATTAACCTGTTGAACATAAACACTTGATAATTACTAAAAATGGGGCTAGCAGCTCTAGCTAGGATGAAAATTAGTCATCAGTCATTTGTAGAAATTTGCAGACACCAATCTTCTTTGCTTCTCCCTTGCCATCTATTGCATACTTGTAGTAAGTTCCATCAGCACAGATAACTAAAGAAAACACACACACACACACACACACACACACACACACACACACACAACAAAATGATCATTATTAAACTAAGTAAATGTCATTGGGACTCATTGAAGGTGTTGGATATTATTATTATTATTATTATTATTATTATTAGATTTCAAATTAAAAATACTGATTAGTTGATTGTGTTACTTTACCTATTACTGAATACTTCTCAGCACCAAAGGCACAAATACATCGCATTCCAGAAGGAACTGTAAATTTGCAGTAGCTCCAGCGAGATCCAAAGTATTTTGGCAGAATTCCTATGTCACGTACCTTGGCCAAACTAATTACACAGACAAAAGCCAAATAATGACCATGAATAACGAATAATATAGCTAGATTATATAATAATAATAATAATGACAATAATAATGATGATGATAATAATAATAATAATAATGATAATAATAATAATAATAATAATAATAATAATAATAATAATAAAATAAAGTGTGTTGTAACATAGCAGTACCACTGAGCAGCACGAAATAGAAAGTACGCTGCCCAATAATCGTAGCTCAGTGGTAGAGCAATTGTGGTGGCCTGGTGTCTAAGAGTCCTGGGTTTGATTTCCAATGACAGTTTTAATTCCATATGGTTAAGAGCGTTAGTGCTTGAGGGTTGTTTTTTTTCACTTTGGTAAAATATGATCTCAAAGTCCTTATCTAATTTAAAGTCTAACAACAAACTCCAGGTAAGCCTGAAAACTGTACTTTTAGGGTGAAAAGCTCATAGCCATACTACTAGATAGAAACACGCAATTTTCAATTGAATGCCTCTAACAGTGTCTCACTCCCTCGTTTATAACCCTGGGTAACATGTACTCAATTTTCCCAAATAAAGATGAGTATAAAATAAACACCATTAATCAAGCTCATTAACCAATTTTAGCACCTCATTTTGCTTCTCAAATAATGAACTACTGCTATGGGCATCATTTACTCAGTTTACTGATTCATAAACCACACATTAGGTCATATTTCACTCACCACTGAACATTAATTGAACATTATTGCCTTAAATTTCATTCAATTAAAAAAAAAATTGGAAAAAGTACATGCCAGATTCTTATGAAGCATTTCCCCATCAAACGTCTAGTGGTATACAGGCACAATAGCACCACAAAGACTGTTTTGAATACAAACTATGCCCATATAAATTATATAAATCTAGTTACTGTTTAGTATTTTTGACATTTTTTTCCAGCTGCTTTATAGTTAAATTATTCTCTGCATGAAACTGTTTTCTTGAGTTACATACACACATACAAGGAGTACACACATTATTTGCAGACTGAGTCTGTAGAAACTGAAAGTTGTGATTGTAACAAGAAATGCAACCAGCTCTTTTTATGCTGTGGTTTGTTTTAATCTATGGGCAGCTTAAATGTGGTAAGGTTCAATTTATTTGTGACGGTGTGTATATTCATGAATAGTTCCTGAGCTGAGCTGGTTGGACACACATCGTCAGTAGTAACACCGACGGTGGTGTTGTACTCTAGTGAGAAAAAGTGGAGCGATGTAGTGGTAGAGGATAATAACAATGGACAAAAATACCTTATGCTACTGCATTCCTAATTTGCTAAAGTTAGTACATACATCAAGCACCACTGTGTGGTGGGGGAATTGCTAGTTATGTATTGCTATCATCATTATTATCAGTCATTGATAAAGTAAAGTATACCATGCAGCTATAGGGAAGAATACAAAGGCTTGAACTTAAGATGCCTGTAAGAGAAGGGGACAAGAATGTTTCAGTCATTGCTGAACATGCTTGGCAGAAAGGTCACCCTATCAATGGGGAAGAGGTAAACCCACAAAGAGTTGTGAGTTAAAGATTACGGAAGCCATTACATATCCACACAACACCTGAAAACTGTAAGAGATATTGGTTTGGAGCTTTCAGATAAGCAGGCTGTCTATGATGTGTGTCAACTAGGAGCTTTGTTTCCGATTGGAAAATTATAGTGATAAAACTTGCCCTACATACAGTAAGCAATCATTACCACACCAATTACATTACTTTAGTTCCATATATTTTGTTTTTTCACTGGTCATAAAATATTTTTATAAAATACACAAACGTTTCAACCATTTTTCAACAGTGTGTGGATGATAATAATTTTAGTGAATTCAAACCAATGTCCCAATGAACTTTGTTGTCATGACAGAACTACAACAACTTTTTTGCAAGTTTCTCAGTCGACTTGATGCAACTGTCTTACTTGACTAAATATCTTGACAGCATAAATGTCCTCTACTAATTTGAAAATTCTTCTGTGACTAGGACATTATTTGGACTTACCATGCACACACTGTTGAAAAATGGTTGAAATGTTTGTGTATTTTATAAAAATATTTTATGAAAAACAAAATATATAAAACTAATGTCTAGTATACCTAGTCACAGAAGAATCTTCAATTACATTACTGTTAATTTTTTGCTTATAAATCACCACAAATAGTTCGACCTTAACCTCAGGAGGCCTTCAGCTAAAAGTGGAAAAGTAGAATTCAGTGTAAATATAGGTTACAGCACGACGTGGAGGTCAGTATGGGATTTACACAAGCAAGGGCTGAAGGCCTGAGGATAGTGAAAATCCCATACTGACCAAACGTGGAGTGGTGCAACCAACTTGTACCATGGCTCAAGGCTATAGGAAACACACAAAAACTAGTTTTGATTGGACGGTATTCACCTCCTAGGAGGTGGGTATGAAATATATTCACGGCAAATTGAGCAATCTGATTGGACAGTTTGATCATACCGTGGTACAATATAAATTTATTGAATTATTTTTCCTGAGTAATAGCAACTCCTGCATGATCTCATTTACCAACGATAGCATCATTTAAGTCGTCCCTATAACCTATAGCTTGAGCCTGACAGCAAGCCCTCACTACTAAAACTAGTACATTCTCAGCTTGTTGTTTGGAACAACTAAGTATACCTGTATTTGCTTGTTTTTGGTACTTCGAGATGTCATCTTTGATGAAACAACAAGTGTACTTTGGGACAATGAAGGGGCTAACTTCACTCAAACAAGAAGGTCATTTTAAAACTAGAAACTAAAATATTTAGCAGAGAAGCTGTTAATACCTTGTCTGGTGACGATGCACTTTTTACTGTTTTTGTTCTTATCATCATATCTAGGCTAAGCTAGCAACCTGTCAGATGTACATATGTGCTCAAGGCAAGCACACCCACTATAGCAGTTGGTAGTACAGATTATTGCTGCTATTATTTTAGGGTGGGTACAAACCACGTATTCCATATCTGTCATGCTCACAAGAACGTGTAAACCAATACTATACAATTGGCAATAGTTACTCACTGAAACATAATAATAATAATAATAATAATAATAATAATTAGATGAACAATAATAATAATAATAATAATAATAGTAATAATAATAATAATAATAATAGTAATAATAATAATAATAATAATAATAATTAGATGTTTTCTCTCTCTTTCACAGGCTTTTTTTAAACAATACAGAATTAAGAATATTTGGTCGCCACCGGGAATCGAACCCAGGACCGCTTGTATAATGCACAAGCGTTCTGCCACTGAGCTACGACAACCAGCCGGCAAACAAACCTTCCAATTCTGTATTTATACTGTTAAGGGGTACTGCTGTGCTACAGTCTCACTCTCAACATACCAACAAAAATTCTCTTTTTTTCAAAGATTCTTATTACTTGTTGAATTTTTTTACTGCTCTAATTTATCACTTCACAATATCTTTCTCAGCCTTCTTTTACTCATTAGATGTATTCTCTCTCTTTCACAGGCTTTTTTTTTTTTTAACAATACAGAATTAAGAGTATTTGGCTGCCACCGGGAATCGAACCCATTGGTTTATTGGTAAGATCAATAAACCAAATGAATCCGTTAAGGGACGGGTCAACTCCCTAGCTAACACAAAAACTTGAGGGTCAAAGTACAAATGACGTATGTCCTAACATATATGTAGACAAACAAACATCCCTGATTTTCAATTGTGTTACCCCTGATAATGTCTCACTCGCTTTTCTCGCTCGCCAATAATAATAATAATAATATAATAGTAACAACAAAATAATAATAAAATATCAGTGATAACAACAACAATGAAGCACCAAGGGTGCGAACAACAAAATAATAATAAAATATCAGTAATAACAACAACAATGAAGCACCAAGGGTGCGAACAACAAAATAATAATAAAATATCAGTGATAACAACAACAATGAAGCACCAAGGGTGCGAACCTTCAGCGTTACTATATACTAGCTAGCTATTAGAAAAATAAAAAGAATAATTTATTTGGAGTAGTATCATATGAATATGCCAATGTGTAGCTCATGTAAGTCGATATGTAAAGCTTGAACAAGTCAATATGCAACTCGTGCAATGAAATGATATACGTTAATGGTGTCTTCATAAGAGAAGCTTAACATACAAGCGACACTCACCTCACCAGTAGTTTCTATGGAAAACTCCAAGCATTCCAGTAAACTGCTGAGAATATAGTGTAATGCAAAACTACCACGGGCAGCAAAGAAATTATTTGCTCAAGTGAGTAATGCGTGACTATAAGTGGCGTTACCAACAATTACTTACGATCGTACGGCCTAAAAATGAACTTTTTCTGAAAAAATAAGTCGAAATGAAAAATTTTGGCATACAACATTTGATGCTTGTTTCAATCTTTGGGAGGCTGCCCTCTTCAAGATCCGCTTTTTGTTGTGTGACATAACTGACTGACAGACAAACTGAGTATTGTAACCCTCTCGCACATGTGCAAGAGGGTTACAAGTAGACTTGCCATTCTTCTATACTGTGACTAACCTAGATCTCTTGTTGACTGTGGCAGAATCTTCATCGCTGGTAGAGAAGATGTGCACTGTGCCATGGTCGCTGGAAACACACAGGAGAGCAGAGTCCTGACTGAAGTTGATGCTACGTTGGCACACAAACACACAAACAAAGCATTGATATAACAAATGATCAGTAGAAGTTATTTCTGAAGGAGACAGGGGAAAATTAACAAAACAACAACAACAACAAAACTGTGGTAAATCCAAAGCACTTCTTAAAGTCTTTTTATTCGGATGGATTGAAAATATCTTTTTAAAATCCGAACAAACTTTTAAGAAAAACTGGCAAAATATTCAATCCAAAGTTCTGGTCAAAGATGCATTATTTGCCGAACTAATCATTAACTAATAATAATAATAATAATAAAAATGATAGTAATGATGATGATGATGATGATAATAAAGCTGTGCAATGAATACAGTACGAATGGAGGCGTTACCCACAACAGCTAGTACCTACCCAGAGCTGATAGCTTCACATTTTCTCTAAAATCAGCCCCTCCCCCCCCCCCCCTCCCCCCCTCCCACCCCCCCCCCCAACCCACAAACCCCCCCCCCCCAAAAATATCACAAAAACACACAAACAACC
>WLWI01003385.1_pt1 | contig 13676 bp, 2 predicted proteins | sample 6701501 | NCBI WGS metagenome assembly WLWI01 (sample SAMN12718690, study PRJNA515312) | sponge metagenome | isolation source: marine sponge | host: Mycale hentscheli | place: New Zealand: South Island, Marlborough, Capsize Point | collected 2014-11-01
ACTTCAAAAGTCATTGAATAACCATGTGATTAGAAATGGATCAGACGGCAAGTCATATGCAGATGAAGGTCACCAGTGGAGCAGTAGCTTGTTGGAACTGAATCTAAGTGGCAATAAAATAGGCGATAAAGGGGCAGCTGCATTAGGCTATGGATTGAAGTATTGCCAAAATTTACAATCTTTAAATCTGAACTATACCGAAATTTCATATGCTATTGAAGTTTTACTAATGGGATTAAAGGAATGCCATGCATTACAAAGTTTGAATCTAGATGGTAACTACTTTCCATTACATACAAAACAATTGTGGGAACTTTCAAAGTCAATTCAACATCTGAGCTTCAATAATGTCAATAGTACGGATAGGACAAGTATAACTCCAGTTTTGCTCCAAAAATTGAATGGGTACAGTAACTTGAAAATTTTAAACCTGGAAGACAACTATATCTATTATGATGTTGATGGATTTAGAGCAGTAGTTGAAAATCTAAAGTTAGATGCAAAATTAGTAGAGTTGAGAATTAGGAGTAATACTAAAATTTGTGGCATAACCCAGGTGATAATTGAAAATAATCATGAACTAAAAACATTACATCTCCAAAAGAATACTGTGGATCTGAAATTCCTGGGACTTTTGGTTGAAAACATGAGACATTTTCAACTGGTAGACTTAAATCTTAGTAGCATTGAACTACACAAAGTTTGTGGTGCCGAATTGCTGAGTGAAGGGTTGAAACATTGCCCTCAGGTGAAGATTTTAAATCTAAGTTCCAACGAACTGGACTCAAATGATTTTCAGTTACTGTCTGAAGGAATACAAACCTGCAGACATTTGGTAAAGCTCAACTTGAGTGACAACAACATGGACTCTGTGGAGGCAACATGTTTGGCTGAAGGCATTAACCATTTCTGTCAAATTAGATCTGTTTATTTTGGGAGGAATAATATTGGCTCAAATGGAGCAACTGCAATGATGAAGGCTCTGAAAAATAGTATCTATTTGGAACGTGTACAGTTACAGTTGAATAGTATAGGTCCAGAGGGAGCATCAGCAGTAGCAGATTGGATTAGTAGCACCTCAAAAAGGCATCCAAGAAAAAATTCCTGTTTCCTAAGAACATTATATCTTGCTGATAATCAAATACTCACGAATGGTACTACAGTTCTAGCAGGTGCTCTACAATTCTGTAAAAATTTACATTTTCTGGATATGTCTAACAATAAGATAGATTCCAAATCTGCTGGTATTCTTGCACGTGGGTTACAAAAATATACACAGTTACATATTCTCTGTCTAACTACAACTTTGATGGAGAAAGTGCTATTATTCTGGCAGAAGGTCTGAAATATTGCTAATCTCTGGAAACATTGTCGCTTTCAGGCAACAAAATTGGAACTAATAATGCAGCACGTATGGCTGAGAGACTGAAACACATTACTATCAAGAATTTGTATCTGAAAGACAATAAGATATACAGCCAACATGGATTAGTCGATGCATTGCCGCATTGCAATATCTACACTGACTTCGGCTTTACGAATAAAAAAATAAGAAGAGAAGAAGACCTCAGGCAATAGTTAATGGATCAAATGTCAGACTCCAATTGATGTTGCTGGTTTATTTATGTTTTTGTTTTTATTAGTAGCATCATAACTGAAGAAATGTTCTACAATAATTTGTGTTTCACCCATTTACTAATTCTATAACACTAGATGTATACATTCAAACCACTTTCTGTTCTACACTGTTTCACTTTTTCTTTTTTGTGCACCATTACAATTTGATATTATATTTAAAGCACCTAAAAGAAGTGGGGAAAGCAGATCTGGTAACTACATTTATATTTTCAACTTTTCTATTTTGAATGTGGCAGAAAGAAGAATGAGTGAACAAAGATAATTCATTGTTTGCAATGTTTTAGCTATACAGAAACACAATGCCTTGAGTAGACATGAGGTTTGCATTGATCTCTGTGCGCTGTGGGTATTATGGCAGATATTTGCTCCTCAGACACTCTCCAGCTACAATACCTGTTGTTTAGTTACTGCCAATAGGGTTAAGGTTGACCGCACCAATGGTCCAAGCAAGTTGAAACTTTACGTATCAAGAATATATTAGTTAGGCTGATGTATGCAGCGATGGCTTACAAAAACACACTAAGCAACTTCATACATGCTCACAATAATAGAAATGTATACGGTTATATTGGGACCCTATCCCCCCCCCCCTTCCACATGATCCCCTTCAAGACCCTGCCTACATCTTGAGGGCTGGGTCGAATCACACAGGGGGTGGTCACCAGAAGGATTAGTCTCTGGCTTGGTTTCTGTCTTCTTTTCTTTGCCTATCTTCCATCTCTAGGATTCCATCTCAATCTCATGTCTTTTGTGAATCCTTAACCTCCTTCTCTTCAGTCCATGCCTGATGTGAAAGGCCATCAGTATTAGCATTTTCTGGTCCAGGTCGATACACAAGTCCTAGTAATCAGTAACCACAGGTAAATATCTCTCATATAACTGATGTAGCCAGTGGTTAACAGCTGACACCACACTCAACGCCTCCAGTTCAGTTACCAAATATCTTTTTTTTGCTCTTTGGAGCTGTCTGGAGTAGCACAACACTGGCAGCATTTCTCCACCTCTGATCACATTAAGCACAGCTCCAAGTCCTAACGTGCTAGCATAAGTCTGGATATCTAATATATAACTACTATTTGGAATAAGTTGCTTTGCACAGCTTACCAAAGGTCACCTCACAGTATAGAACCCTTCCCAACTATCCTCCCAATTAAAACTGATAACAATCTGTCAACATTTCCTTTATTCTGACAAGCCCTGTCACCTAAGCACACTCTCTTGATACCTCTAATCTCTTCCTAGCTCTATAACCTAACCCAGAAACATTCAAACCATCACAGACCTATATGCCAAGCCTGCATTACAACGGGTCAGAGGTGTCCTGACATTCTGCCCATAAACTAATTGATATAGGGAGAACCTTGTATATTGGTTAAGACATGGTTGCAGTGCAAAAGGGGCAAGAGTTGCTTCTAAGGTACCATGCATCCTTTCCACGACCCTGTAGACTGATAATGGTAGGGTGTGGTTTTAATCATGAATATGCCAATTTGCTAAGAAAGCCGTGTATGACTAACTATATCTACTATCCCAGCAACTACTGCCTAAGCAGTTATATTTTTGGTATCAGCTCATCTGCATGCCATGAAGATAGCAGTCAGCAAATCACGAGCACTTCTCTTTCCCTTTGGGAACGAACTCAACCCACAAAATGTGCTGCTAAACATTCGAAAGGCTAGGACATTACCGGCCTCTCAACATTTCTGTTAACTCTATGGCAGGTATCACAACTCCTACAATATTCTTTTTTCTTTTCTTTTTTTCAATAAATGGCCAAGTAAAACGTGCGTGTAACAAAGCTCTAACCTTCCTAGCTGAAGGGTGGCCAGATGCATCATGGCAGGGACTGATCCAAATAGGTTAACCTGCCATCTCCCTAAATTTTAATGATATTCATGGTTATATTATTCTGAATTGATACATTAGTTGGAAATTATTTGCATGATATTCATAAATATTTCATAGCGTTATGGAAATGATGTTACCTAGATACCAGAATCAGTAATGTTCGCCCATTGTCTGTAAAGCATAATGACAAAAGTGCATGCATTTGCAACAGATCGCAAAATTTTGCTCCTTGAAAACTAAAGATTGCCCCCTGTAAGTTTTTTTTTCTGGATCAGCCACTGGATGGGATAACTTCAAAACAACCCCATGCCTACTAACTGGTAACACGAATCTCACAAAAACCACGCATCACAGATTCTACTCTGTTGTACAGCAAACCATCTTCTCAAAAATAAACTACTTCTCTTCTGTTTCACATTTGCTCAAATTTGGACCACTCAACACTTTCTTCAACTTCTCAATATCACTACCTCTCATCCTTTTTGGCACACTGCGCCAATCACACTCCTCAAACTATCATCCTCATCAATAAAGCAATGCCCTATAGTTACATTCACCAAACAATCATTTCAACACCATTCTTCATAAATTCCTCTTCATCCCTTGCTTCAACTTGATTCTTTAGAAGAAAGGCTGAGGATATTGCTAGCATTCATGTTAATAAATCTTTATCATGAATCTACTTTATTATTAATTATTACTAACTTCAGTAATTTTTATTAAATAACACAACTTATAGTGGTGGTGCAAATAAGACCACACAGCCTCATGAATAAACCAGCTCCATGTTTACACTGGCATTAACTTTAGTAACAAAAACAAATACTTGTTTTAAAAGCTACTAATTAATTTCTATATCAAATAAAGCATTTTAACTGATTTGGAGGCAAATTTTTTTTGCAAACTCCGAAAGAAACTTTGATTTGTGAACTGAAAAACCTGGTCCCAAATTTTTCTGAGTTCAGAGGTTCCACAGTGTATTGCGCTATTGGTAAAGTGTCCAGCAGCATTTTGATTGTTGTTGTTGTTGTTATTATTATTATTATACTACTATTATTATTATACTACTACTTTATGTAGGCCGAAGACTTGTTGAACTGGAGATGTTCCTTTTGATGATCAAGCTACTGCCAAGATATGAACTTTCAACTACTGTTAGAGAACTAAAAATGAAATATGCAACCATGTGCACTCCAAGTGTTCCTATTCAGTCACTTGAAGTTATCCAAAAGGACAATGGTTCAATAAATTTCCTTTTTCTTTTCTTTTTAAACATTTTAGACCATTTTCATTAGCTGTTTGATTTGTACTATAATAAGAATCTGTTATAGTAAGATATGTTAGTAAAGACAAGCGAGTTTATGACAGGAGATACATACTTCTAAATATACAATAGGTGCAAGTGCTGAAGGAACTACTATATTTAGAGTCTTGAAGACCCTAGAAGGTAGTCTCTACACATAGGGATAGAGGGACCTTAAATACTGTAATTCATGACAGCGGCACAACACCTAACTAAATTAGAAGACAGCAACTGTTCCTGACAACACCACATTGTAGACACATTGCATTTTATCATATTATTAGACACATTGTCACAATATAAAATAACTACACCGGCTATGTTCTTACAAACATATGGCAGTGTGTAAGTATTTCTAAGTTGCAATTAATTATGTCTCTCAAAAAACAACAACATTCAGATAGCTAGCTAGCTATGTCAATAATAGTTCATGGTCATAATATTATCTAAAAAAATGGTTGTGTCTATGTCTATGCATCTAAAACAGTCTTCAGTTCACAAGCCCAAAAGCTCTAGTTGTACTTAAATTTGGCCCCTCTCAATCATGTGTGTCTGTAGGTGTACTGAACAAATTAATGCAAATGTTTCTTCATTGTATTTATGCAAAATAACAGTTCTATTGATAAAATAATTATTAGTGTTAAAATTAGAGTAACGATATTTGAGAACAAATAAAAAAAATTATATCTCTAAAAAGAACACATTGTAGACACATTACACTTTATCACCTTGTAAATACCTTGTACTTTATCACATTGTAAATTCCTTGTACTTTATCACATTGTATAGCCCGTTACCGGAGCGAACGCGCTTGTCGTTAAGAACTATAAATTGGATACAATCTGGTATGCTCGTAAGAAAATGTATTAGCGGGGGAAAAGTCTGATATAGTTCATAGCAACCATAATTAAGACGGAAGGCAGATCAAAGCAAAATGGAATAATGAAGAGTTTGGGTACTTTAATACAATTACTAAGATAGCTAACGCTATACTTTGCTCGTCGGGCTATAAAATAGATATAAACCAAAATTGAGGTTTGTATTGTGATTTATAAACACATTACACTATATAGATTACTTGCACTTTATCACAATGTAGATACATTGCACTTTATTGAAGACACATTGCACTTTATCACATAGTAGTTACATTGCACTTTATAACATTGTAGAGACATTGCACTTTATCACAAGTAGACACATTGCATTTTATCATATTGTAGACACATTGCACTTTATCACTATGTAGACACATTGCACTTTATCACTATGTAGACACATTGCACTTTATCACATTTTAGACACATTGCACTATATTACCTTGTAGATTCTTTGACTTTATCACATTGTAGACACCTTGCACTTTATCAAATTGTAGACACATTGCACTTTATCTCCTTTTAGAACCCTTGCACTTTATCACATTGAAGACTTACTGCACTTTATCACCATGAACATCCTTGTACTTTATCACATTGTAGACACATTGCACTTTATCACTTTGAAGACATACTGCACTTTATGATTACTTGCACCATATTACATCGTAAACACATTGCACTTTTTCACATTGTAGAGATATCGAAATTAATAAAATTGTAGACACATTTTCACATTGTAGACACATTGCACTTTATTACCTTGTAGATTCCTTGCACTTTATCACTATGTAGACACATTGCATTTTATCACATAGTAGACACATTGCACTTTATCACATAGTAGACAAACTGCACTTCCACTCTTTATCATTTATTTCAAAGTAGATACATGGCATTTTTATCACATTGTAGACACATCACATAGACATATTGCACTTTATCACATAGTAGACACATTGCACTTTATCACATTGAAGACAAACTGCACTTCATCACATACAGACACATTGCACTTTATCACAATGTCGATACATTGCACTTTATCACATTGTAGACACATTGCACTTTATCATACTGTAGACACATTGCACTTTATCACAATGTCGATACATTGCACTTTATCACATTGTAGACACATTGCACTTGATCACATTGTAGACACATTGCACTTTATCACATTGTAGGTACATTGCACTTTATAACATAGTAGACACGTTGCACTTTATCATACTGTAGACACATTGCACTTTATCACTATGTAGACACATTGCACTTTATCACATTGTAGACACATTGCACTTTATCACATAGTAGACACATTGCTCTGTATCACATAGTAGACACATTGCACTTTTAGACACATTGCACTTTATCACATTGAAGACACATTGCACTATATCACATTGAAGACAAATTGCACTTTATCACATAGTAGACACATTGCTCTGTATCACATAGTAGACACATTGCTCTTTAGTACATTGTAGACACATTGCACTTTATCACATAGTAGACAAATTGCACTTTATCACATTGTAGGTACATTGCACTTTATCATACTGTAGACACATTGCACTTAATCACTATGTAGACACATTGCACTTTATCACATTGTAGACACGTTGCACTTCATCACATAGTAGACACATTGCACTTTAGCACATAGTAGACACATTGCACTTTATCACTATGTAGACACATTGCACTTTATCACATTGTAGACACATTGCACACTTTATCACATTTTAGACACATTGCACTATATTATACTATGTGTCTCTCAAAAAACAACAACATTCAGATAGCTAGCTAGCTATGTCAAATAATAGTTCATGTCCATAATATTATCTAAAAAAAGAATGGTTGTGTCTATGTTCATGCATCTAAAACAGTCTTCAATTCACAAGCTCAAAAACTCTAGTTGTACTTAAATTTGTGTGTCTGTAGGTGTACTGAACAAATTAATGCAAATGTTTGTTCATTGTATTTATGCGAAATAACAGTTCTATTGATAAATTTAATACATTTTAGTACTAGCAAAATAATTATTAGTGTTAAAATAAAAGTAACGATATTTGAGAATAACTGCAGTACCAATAGCTATCCTTGAAAGTGTAAGACAGCTGGAGTCACTTAAAATGGTCACAATGAAGCCTACAAATTAATAAAAAAATTATAACTCTAAAAAGAATTATCAGATTACAGACTCATTGAAATTTAACACATTGTAGACACATTACACTTTATCGCCTTGTAAATTCCTTGCACTTTACTACCTTGTAGATTACTTGCACTTTATCACATTTCAGACATGTTGCACTTTATTACAATGTAGATACATTGCACTTTATTGAAGACACATTGCACTTTATCAAATTGTAGACACATTGCACTTTATCACATAGAAGGTACATTTCACTTAATCACATGGTAGACACATTGCACTTTATCACTATGTAGACACATTGCACTTTATTACATTGTAGACACATATCACTTTATCACAAGTAGACACATTGCACTTTATCACATTGTAGACACATTGCACTTTATCACTATGTAGACACATTGCACTTTATCACATTGTAGACACATTGCACTTTATCACATAGTAGACACATTGCACTTTATCACATAGTAGACACATAGCACTTTATCACTATGTAGACACATTGCACTTTATTACATTGTAGACACATATCACTTTATCACAAGTAGACACATTGCACTTTATCACATAGTAGACACATAGCACTTAATCACATTGAAACACATTGCACTTTATCACATTGTAGACACATTGCACTTTATCACTATGTAGACACATTGCACTTTATCATATTGTAGACACATTGCACTTTATCACAAGTAGACACATTGCACTTTATCACATTGAAGACACATTGCACTTTATCATTATGTAGACACATTGCACTTTATCACTATGTAGACACATTGCTCACTTTATCACATTGTAGACACATTGCACTATATCACGTTGTAGACACATTGCACTTTATCACATTTTAGACACATTGCACTATATTACCTTGTAGATTCTTTGACTTTATCACATTGTAGACACCTTGCACTTTATCTCCTTTCAGAATCCTTGCACTTTATCACATTGAAGACATACTGCACTTTATCACCTTGAACATCCTTGTACTTTATCACATTGTAAACACATTGCACTTTATCACATTGTAGACACATTGCACTTTATCTCACAGTAGACACATTGCACTTTATCACAATGTAGACATATTGCACTTTATCACATTGAAGACACATTACACTTTATCACATAGTAGACATATTGCACTTTATCACATTGAAGATATGTTGCATTTTATCACTTTGAAAACACATTGCACTTTATCACATTTGTAGACACATTGCACTTTATCATATTGTAGATACATTGCACTTTATCACATTGTAGACACATTGCATTTTATCACATTGAAGACACGTTGCACGACAACACATTGCACTTTATCACATTTGTAAACACATTGCACTTTATCACATTGTAGACACATTGCACTTTATCACTTTGAAAACACATTGCATTATAGACACATTGCACTTTATTGCTATGTAGACAAATTGCACTTTATCACATTGTAGACCCATTGCACTTTATCATATTGACACATTGCACTTTATCACATAGTACGTACATTGCACTTTATCACATTGTAGATACATTGCACTTTATCACATTGTCAACACATTGCACTTTATCACATTGAAGACATATTGCACTTTATAACATTTGTAGACACATTGCACTTTATCACATTGTAGAGACATTGAACTTTATTAAATTGTAGACACATTTTCACATTGTAAACATATTGCACTTTATTACCTTGTAGATTCCTTGCACTTTATCACTATGTAGACACAGTGCATTTTATCATGTAGTAAACACGTTGCACTTTATCACATAGTAGACAAATTGCACTTTATCACATTGTAGACTCTTAGACTTTATCACATTGTAGACACTTTGCACTTTATCACATTGAAGACACATTGCACTTTATCACATAGAAGACACATTGCACTTTATCACATTGTCGACACATTGCACTTTATCACATTGAAGACACGTTGTACTTAATTACTTTGAAAACACATTGCACTTTATCACTATGTAGACACATTGCACTTTATCACATTGTAGACACATTGCACTTTATCACATAGTAGGTACATTGCACTTTGTCGTACTGTAGACACATTGCACTTTATCACATTGTAGACACATTGCACTTCATCACATTGAAGACACATTACACTTTATCACATTGAAGACACATTGCACTTTATCACATAGTAGACACATTGCACTTTATCACATAGTAGACACATTGCACTTTATCACATTGAAGACACATTGCACTTTATCACATTTGTAGACCCATTGCACTTTGTCACATTGTAGACACATTGCACTTTATCATAGTAGACACATTGCACTTTATCATAGTAGACATATTGCACTTTATCACATTGTAGACATATTGCACTTTATCACATTGAAGACACGTTGCTCGACAACCTTGCACTTTATCACATTTGTAGACACATTGCACTTTATCATACTGTAGACACATTGCATTTTATCACTTTGAAAACACATTGCACTTTATCACAGTATAGACACTGACACATTGCACTTTATCACTATGTAGACACATTGCACTTCATCACATTATAGACACATTGCACTTTATCATATTGACACATTGCACTTTATCACATAGTAGGTACATTGCACTTTATCACATTGTAGACACATTGCTCTTTATCACATTGTAAACACATTGCACTTTATCACATTGAAGACACATTGCACTTTATCACATTTGTAGACACATTGCACTTTATCACATTGTAGACAATCACACTTTATCACATTGTAAACACATTGCACTTTATCACATAGTAGACACATTGCACTTTATCACATTGTAGACACATTGCACTTTATCACATTGTAGACACATTGCACTTTATCACTATGTAGACACAGTGTACTTTATCACATTGAAGACACATTGTACTTTCACTCTTTATCACATAGACGCATTGCACTTTATTTCAAAGTAGACACATGGCATTTTTATCACATAGTAGACACATTGAACTTCATCACATTGTAGACATACTGCACTTTATCACATTGTAGATATGTTGCACTTTATCACTATGTAAACACATTGTACTTTCACTCTATATCACATAGACACATTGCACTTTATTTCAAAATAGACACATGGCATTTTTATCACATAGTAGACACATTGAACTTGATCACATTGTAGACATACTGCACTTTATCACATTGAAGTTTATTGAAATAATGAGATACTAAAAAAATGCAACAAGCTAACATAAACAAACTTGTCATAACTATATTTGTTCTGCTGAGGCTACTGTTAATGTTTGTATTGTATACTAAAATAAAAATATCTACAAGACTGAAGTTTAAAGTACAATAAAGGAATCTAACCTTACAGCTCAAGGTTCATGAGGTGTAAAAATTAGTTAAGAAATCATTAAAAAATGAACATGAAAGACTATATTTTATCAAAGTTATAAAATAAGACCAATAAGAATCTTAAATGTGAACACAATGCTCAGGTGACGTGATTTAAAAAGTTTTTAAGAAGATCAGTTAAAATCATAATATTTCTGCCTTTGGGATGGCCTTCTAGTGGTGACTGACAGTGAAGTGAGTGAATGTGGACAACTTAATAGAGAGAAAGGAGTGCTACAAAGTGAACAGCTAAATGGAGATAGAGAAGAAGTGTTAAATGTTCCGATTAAGTGACAATAGAGTTAAGTGAAACAAGCTTTAGAGGGCTGGATGGTGTAGACAGATAAATAGTATGAACAATGAATGCAAGTGAGTGAATTAAAATGAATTAAATTTAAAAATTTAGAATTAGAACATACACTAGATCATGGCTTCCCATTAGAGACTTTGTAGGCAGGAAAGGCTACTTATTTCTCTCTATTTTAGCTGTCTACATTCACTCACTTCTCTGTCAGTCACCACTAGAAGACCATCCCAAAGGCTGAAATATTATGGTTTAAACTGATCTTCATCAAACCTTTTAAAATCATACCACCTGCACACTAGCCCTGAACCTTGTGTTCACATTAAAAGACCAATAAGACTCAAAAGAAAAATGAAGTGAACTAGAACTTATATACAAGTAAGGAAAGAAAAAAAAAAAAAAAGGAAAAAAAAAAGCCCACTCTCTAGAGATGATGCAAGACCATTCATGCAATTAACAAGTATACACAATGAAAGGTACCAATTAATCTCATACTCATAGCTAGTTAACTAGCACATTCACTTCTTTCACACACTGCATAACTATTCAGATAGTCCTTCAAGTTCATATTTCTTAACTAAATCTGGGCTGGCCACAAGAACTAATTGTTCCCTTCAAAAAAGCTTGTTCGTTACCAGTACTACCAATTTGAATGTAATGCTGAAAATGGTGGTATTGTAATATTAATTTCACTGGTGGCTTAAAAAATATATTCCTATATATATGGCTTAAAATATATTCCAGGGAAAAATACACTTTAACCTCCTACAATTAAAGTAAATCATTTATTCTATATTTAACGTTTATGATACCGTGAAAATATCTAGTTAAATAACTACATTTTACTGTACAAGAAAGGGTTAAATTTACATAGCAAACTTACAGATCGACGTTTACGATACCGATCAAAACAGAAATCATCCTCGCAAAAGTACAGTTTGTTGTTAGCGTTTCCCTTGTGCTATGCGCGTGCGGACGCTATGAAAATTATATCGACGACCACTTTCCAGAAATCTCTTTTGCGGAAGACAACCAGTCCTTGATAAGTTTCATGGTCAGGAAAGTTTGGGTGCATAGTTTTAGATCACTCTTATGAAGATGACTGGTGTTCCTATGATTGCTGTATTTTGTATGGCCATATAGGAAAAAGCAACAGTGCTAGAAATACAGGAAGTGCAAGACTATTATGTGAGCAAGAATTTTTGATATCTATCAAAATCAACCAATAGCTATTGTGAACTTTTGTATAGTATGGCTAAAAAAAAATGTAACACTATAGAACTTGATTGATGAAGCCATTTAAAATAATAAGACATAAAGTGGTGGAAGAATAGATAAATTGCTTAAAAAAATGTCAGTTACAAAGTACTACCTATTGCATGCTAAGATGAGTCTACAGCAAATTTTGGTATTACATTATAAATATCTGGGGAGGAATACACTTTACAGTACAATAAAAAGTAAATCTTCAATTGTGTAAAATATTTACTTGATTAAACTTACGATTAATTTTTTTAAATCGCTACATTTTAACACACAGGAAAGGGGTAAATCCATTGCAACACACTTACAAATGAACATTTACCTACGTTGCCCTTGTGCTCCATGTGTGCGGACGCTATCCAAATTATATGACCACTTTCCACATGGCGCGAAATCTCTTCAGGGGAGCCAGACCCTTTACCAAACCGCTACGCTGGGGAATGGGGACATGACCATACCAAATTTCTTCTGCAGTACATGTATATTGCGACGGTCAATTACCGTACCGGGAATAGCCCTCATCAACCACAACTAGGAATTTCTGTACCAGTCAACCACCCTTTCAATGTTAGGTTTAGCGATCATGGCTAATTTCATGCTAGGTTTAGCGATCATGGCTAATTTCATGCTAGGTTTAGCGATCATGGCTAATTTGCGTAGAAATTCAGGTATAAGGGAGGTGGGGCATTCACCACTTCCACATTCCTCCAGAACAAAATGTGACCGGTTTTGGGAAAATCGGCCTAAACGCGGCATCCAAAGTTTTCTAATTTATTCTACCAGTAGGCTGCACGGGGCCTTGGGATGCCGTCCTCCTAATTTGGAAGCTGTAGCACAAGCCGTCTTCGCCCTACGCACTACAACACTTCAGTATTTTTGCTAAAC
>WLWI01003387.1_pt1 | contig 13675 bp, 11 predicted proteins | sample 6701501 | NCBI WGS metagenome assembly WLWI01 (sample SAMN12718690, study PRJNA515312) | sponge metagenome | isolation source: marine sponge | host: Mycale hentscheli | place: New Zealand: South Island, Marlborough, Capsize Point | collected 2014-11-01
TCCATATCACCAGTAAGTCTGTTTCCTCCATATCACCAGTAAGTCTGTTCCTCCATATCACCAGTAAGTCTGTTTCCTCCATATCACCAGTAAGTCTGTTCCTCCATATCACCAGTAAGTCTGTTCCACCATATCACCAGTAAGTCTGTTTCCTCCATATCACCAGTAAGTCTGTTTCCTCCATATCACCAGTAAGTCAGTTTCCTCCATATCACCAGTAAGTCTGTTTTTTTTTCTTCCCAAGTCCAAAAAGAAAAGTCAATGCGAAAATATTACAAATTTGTATTGTGTTTTAAAGTGGGGATTTTAGTGAAATTGTATGAGGGAGAATGAGAAACAGGAAATTTCCCTGCTATGGCTTTACCTGATCAGTCCTTGTTTCTTGAGTTCTACCATGGCAGTCCATGTCTCTATAGTTTTGCCTCCCATGGCTGAATGCATCAGATACAGGTCTACATACTGTAGCCCCAACCTAAACCCACAAATAAATATAAGCTCTGACAATATCCACTATGACTCACTGCTTTAAACTTTGGTGGAATGCTGCTTTAGTTTGCTCGTATCCATGGTCACTGTTCCATAGCTAAACAAGAACTTAAAAATTATTAACTCAGTTATAAAAAATACCTTAGTAACCACGAATATTTCTTCTCTTGGGATACCAGAGTCTCGGATACTTCTTCCCACTTCCTCTTCATTGCTGTAGGTGAAATTATGTATAATTAGCTTTGGATTGATAAAGCTACACACTGTAGGTCTTACTTGTACAGGCTAGCTGTGTCTATAAGTCTGTAGTCTTTTGTAAGGGCCCACGAGACTGACTCACCTCCAGTCAAATAAGTACCAAGTCCAAGAACCGGCATTGTATTGCCATCTTTCAGAGCTACAGAAGGTATAGTTACAGATGACATTTTAAATATAGCCCCTTTACCCATTTGCAATACTAAATGCGGTAAGGATCGCCAGATCGCTGACTTTCAGTTTGACTATAGGTTACAAATGCATTTTTTTAACAGTTTTGAATCAATAAATACAATGCTGCTGCGTTAATTGTTTGAAGATCGGATGAATCCCAGTGGTGAAGAGCTGTTGAATCCACCATACTGTAGGATATCTTCCCTTGCAACCTTGAAACACCAAGAGTTTTATAAGAATGAGTTAAATCACAGGATTGGTCTCCACGATCTATACATACCTCATTCTGAATGCGCTTAACAGCAAGCAGTGGAGGTTGTGTGTCTGAAGAAGTGTGGTGGACATGATGGACAGCAACAAGGTAGAGGAAACTCCCCCTCCTAAACAGCCAAGTAAACAGAATCTGTACGGTTCACCTCATCGATAACTCCTTACCTCACTCTGCCACTAGCTATAGCAGATAGGTAATGACCAATCAAAGTGGAATCTGTCTCAGCTGGATACAGAAACTCTTCCACCTTTACCTGCATCTATTGCAGCATACACTAGTTGATATGCACATCATCACCAGCAAACCACTCTTACTTGGTGTACTGGGATACTGATGTAGCTCAGAGCATGAGGGAAGTCCCCCCACAGTCGTTTTCTCAACTCTACAGAAAACCTCTGTTGTAAAGGAAGGAGAAGATAACTAGCAAACAGATCATCCCCATATGACACAGCAGCAAAGTGCTCCAGAAATAACTGGTAGCTATGACAATACAAATAGTAAGACATTTATATTATTAAAGTAACTACACTTACAAATCGGGAAAAGAAATTAGTCCAGGAATTTTTGTAAAATTCATTGTAGAAGACAGTTGACTATAAATACCAAAAAGACTCCATAGGTAATTTCTACATGGCATTTTCAAAAATATTTCATTGTCTGCAAGAAATACCACATCATATCATTCACAAATGCAGTTGTTACAAACCTACCCATGAGGAAGACACACATGACTCTGGTATATCTCGCTCCAGAACATAACCTGGAGAATACTAGAGGATTTTTTTCCTCCAAGTATAAAAGAAATTCAAGCACAGCTTCTACATTTGTAATCTTCACTTCATAGCCTCTAACATGAATAAAACAAAATTGTAGTTTATTAACTCCTTTCTGAATAGATGAACTTACTTATCGGGCTGAGCTTTGTTGTTATACTCCTGTACTAGAGGACTCAACAACCAATCCTCCTCTACACACCTTCACAAAAATGACTGGTCAAGTCTTACATAAAAGACCATATACACTCCTGAAACAAACGACCACCGTAGTGGCCTCCAAAAATTGCGAAGCCGACGATATTTCACGTCGTCATCGCGGGATATTGGGATAAGTTTTCAACTAGCAATAACCACGCCTCGGTTGGACCTCATTGGCTATGGTACTGCCACTGCGCAAAGCTAATTCTGTCTTCGGTATACCATTCATTTATACAAGTTTCAACTACACTAACCCCAATGGGTTTCCATGAATATAATTAAAAAATAATCGATCCTTGTTAAATAGGTACAGTATCGCCGTCGATTAATCGCTCACGGGCGATAGGAGCACAGCATTACCTTGTGTCGCTGGTTTCATATATTTCCTTTATTTTAGTTATCTCCATGTCCCTACATTAATTATAAGGATGAAAACAAGAAGAACATTTGATCTATTCTTGCCTGTAGAAAATGTGGTGGAATATTAAGGGAGAGTAGGTTGGCAGCAGGAAGGCTATGGCTTGCATTCTCTTCAGAAGAGACTTGCTCAATTCAGGAACTGCTGCAACCTAGACCAGGTGTGTGAGTATTAGCTTCCTCTCCCTCATACACACACACACACAAACTCACCCACAACACAAATAACTCGAGAGAACAATGAAATAACTGACTCCTCAGGTGAACCAGCAGATGAAACTCAACCTGTTGTCATGACAACAAATTACAAAGCCTATATGTCTATTTATTAGTGACTACATTGTGAGTAACACTTCTATGAAACTGACATGTTCAAATAACACCTTATAATACTGCCTGCATAAGGGGTGTGGCCATGCGCTAGTCCATAATGCTATAATAGATTATTGACAGTGGGTTGCTAGGACAACAGGTTATTGACAGTGGGTTGCTAGGACAACAGGTTATTGACAGTGGGTTTCTAGGACAATAGGTTATTGACAGTGGGTTGCTAGGACAATGGGTCATAGGGGTTGCTAGGATAACATGATCAACAGTGAGTTATAAAGACTTCAATCATGTCCTAGCAACCCACTATTGATCTGTTGTCCTAGCAACATGCTGTCGAAAACCTTTTGTCCTGGCAACTCACTGTCAGTGACCAGTTTATTGTTTTTGTCTGTCTGTGTTTCACTATAGTTACTAGAACAGAGATTTCATTTGAGGGAGAAGTTATTCTCTACCTGCTTGTGGTCCTCGTGCAAGTAAGAGTCCACAAGTTGAATGAATGGAGCATGTGTGAACAGAGAAGAGAGCAGTTGGACTCGTACTCCAACATGTAATTGAACACATGCCAAGCAGAGTCGCAAGTAGCCTAAGATAAGATTCACACCTCTCATGGTAACACCTTCACACCTGCACACAAAGTAGGCAAGTCATACACCTTGTACTAGGTAAGCCACACCTACCGTATTTGCTGTAGGGCAGAAGTAGAGATAGATGAATCTAGGAAGTCGTTAAGGACAGTGGAGCTCAGTTTCTCTACTTCCTGAAGTACTTCAACAAGTCTTGGTGTCTTACCTGACTACAAACAAATACAATAATGCTGATTTCCCTGTACATGCATGCACACACACACACACACCCCATGTATGCTAACCTGAGGGCACAAGCCACTGTAGTGAGATGCTAGACAGTTGAAGATAGCAGACAACACACCAATGCCAATCATCTGCCACACACATACACACACTCACTAACTATGCTGCAATGGGTATGTGTTAGTATTGCCGTCCCCCACTCAACCAACTAAACAAACAACAACAACAACAACAACAACAAAAGTACTCTCACTTCTGACTCTCTGGTAGAATACGACTCTTTGCTCCATACAGACAGGGAGTGTAGGAGTGGTGTTGCCATACCAACAGCATGTTGCCAGGTCAGGCTAGGAGCAGGTTGTCCGTGCATGGAAGTGGAGATCACACGAATAGCTGCCTCTGCCACACCCAACACAGCACTCACTCGCTGAGACTCGAGGAAGGACAGGTTGCAAGAAAATGCCAGTGCTTGGAGCTGCTTCAGAATCACTGGAAATACATCCCTGAACATAACATCAACAAGAATAAGTCCTCAATAAGTGTACCACATCACATCTGGATATTTTATGAATCTACAACCAATACACTTGCAATCTTTCCACTCTTATTAGAGCCTTTACAAGCCAGTGCCACACCCACCAGAGGCCTTACCTAAACACATCGTCACAGAGTTGATGTCTGAGCAACACCTGCCACAGAACTAAAGTGGCAGTAGTTAGTTTGTAGGCTTCTTCTGGAGGAAGGTTCTGGTCAGCAGGTAGAGGCAATGCATAGCGAGTGACCACTGAAGACAACTTGTAGTCCAACACCTGCAACACAACATAATATACACACAGAGCATGAGCGTGCGGTGCTAGTTACCCTAAATGGACGCCCAAGGTCACGCCCCTAAAGTACACACCACACCCCTTAACGATGGATGTCACACATTAGAATGATCTAGAGGTTGCCACATTCTGACCATTTATTGGACAATTTTTCTAGATGCCACTACTGAAGAAACCCCACCCACTGACCGCTCCCTAACTAATGCATTGATTAGTGTTGACCTTGCCACTCCTCCTAACAACTCACCAGGCGGCGGGCTAGGCTGGGACCAGCTGAGCACAAGGTTCTGACGAGTTTCACAGCAGGCACTAGTGGGCGTGGCAGAACCCCCACTTCACTGGTACTACTCTCTGGGTCTTTCCAAGATAATGGTAAGAAATTAGTAAAGACCACACCCAGTAGGCGGGGACAATCTGCAACCTGTCAGACAATTTAATCCAAATTAAAAATCTGTCTGTAGCCATAAGTAGTGGTAGTAGTAATAGTAGTAGTAATAGTAGTAGTAGTAATAGTAGTGGTAGTAGTAGTGAATAGTAGTAAATACAAATTCAAGCCAATTGTATGTGTGCATGTGTGTGTTTATAGGTGTGGCATATTCTCACGTGTGATACACGTAGAAAGATGACAGTGATGACCACTAGGTAAAGTCATGTGATCTCTCTCTAAAGTCATGTGATCTCTCTCTAAAGTCATGTGATCTCTCACCTGAGCGGCAGCAGCCATGGAATGGCGAGCTATTCTGGTCACCATCTCCAGCAAGTGGGTGTGAACAGGTGCTAGTTCATCAGGAAACATTACCTCTAGTATGTATCTGACCCGAGGCAATAAGTTCATCTTCAAGTAGCCCTGGACATATATATACATCACAGGATGAGACAGAAGGACAAGATAGACAGAGAGAGAGAGAATGGATACATTACAGGACAGACAGACAGACAGGACCAACAAACTGATGGATGAACAGCCACTGTGGCCTGCCAGGACAGACATGACACACTTACTGCTACAATGTCTCTCTTCAACACATCTGTGTCTTTCTCTTCTTCTTCCTCTGTTGTCTCTTCATTCGTATTCTCCTTGGCAACCAGAGGTTGGACTTGTGGGGACTCGGGTAAGAAACATCCAGAGAAACAGAGAGAATACTCATCTATAAGCACCTGACAGACACACACAGACACACACACACAGACACACACACACGCAGACACACACATACACACACACACACGCAGACACCCACATACACAGTCCATATGTTATTGTTCCATATGCTACTCTTACCTCCTCTGCATGGACTACCATGAGAGAGTGCATCGTCAAGGCGGCCATCTTGACTACTGCCTCCACAGTGTCATCCAGAGCGAGTCTGAGTAGCAGAGGTAGTTGTGCCTGCACGAGTCTGTCAACTACAAAACCATCCACCACGCCCACATAATCCTGCTGCCACGCCTTCTGCAGTATCCGAGACAAAGTCTGAAGACTGAGAAGTCTTTGTTGTAGTGCAGAGCTCCGGCAAAGTGGGAGGAGCTCCGACAACGTGTATCCTGCTGACTATTTATATACAGTCACAGTTGAAATAATAGCAGGTTTTCTCATGTTTTAACAGCTAATACACATGTTATGTACATGTAATTAAAACTTCACTTGCTAAGACTTCTTGCCAAAGTTGGGTCAGGAAGAGTTCGGCAGGAAGTTGAAACATCGGGTGAAGTCATATATATAATATTGATGGCATAGTTGCTGTTGTAACAGCCATGGATTTAAAACGCTATTTATTCTTCTGTATTATTTCCCCTCCTATCACCGTGGAAACATGTTTTAGTACTATGAATAGTGTTTAAATTGCACAGTGGGGAGCCCCTAGCTATTAACTATCACTCAGAGTTTGACAGCCACCTCTACACCAGGAGTTACCAACCCTAATACAAACTATGGCTTGTGAAAATACATTAGCTGCTCGTGAAATATTTCGCTCTATCATGCTCTGCTTCATGAAATAAGTATTATATTGGCTGTTAAAACAGAAGAAACTGCTATTAGTATATGTAAATATATTAAAGAAGAGTTTTCAAAACATAGAACATTGTGAGGTGTATAGCTTACTTCAGCTTCTTCACCATGGTGATGGAGACCCAGGTGAGAAGGCAGGTCAGCCCCCCTGGGGATAATGTCCCCCGTCAGCGAAAACCGTGCATCTATTCTGTCTAATGCAGGACAAGAGAGTGGGCGTGACATGTCTGTCATCCACTGTAGCTTGTCCTTCTCCAGTACATCCATATGTAGCCAGCCTTGGGGAGCCCGAACACCAATACCACTGGACACTGGCTTAGGTAAAGGGGTATCATCTCCACTAGTACTGCCTTCATGTTTCTCCTGCTTTCTTTTGTGTCTGGACTTTAAGAATGATAGCAACTCAGGTTCTGGGAATCATACACACACACACACACACACACACACACACACACACACACACACACACACACACAGAGACACACAGTAACTATATACAGGACAAGGTACAGGGTTTGATACAGGACAAGGTACAGGGTTTGATACAGAACAAGGTGCAGGGTTTGATACAGGACAAGGTACAGGGTTTGATACAGGACAAGGTACAGGGTTTGATACAGGACAAGGTACAGGGTTTGATACAGGACAAGGTATAGGGTTTGATACAGGACAAGGTACAGGGTTTGATACAGAACAAGGTGCAGGGTTTGATACAGGACAAGGTGCAGGGTTTGATACAGGACAAGGTGTAGGGTTTGATACAGGACAAGGTACAGGGTTTGATACAGGACAAGGTACAGGGTTTGATACAGGACAAGGTGTAGGGTTTGATACAGGACAAGGTACAGGGTTTGATACAGGACAAGGTACAGGGTTTGATACAGAACAAGGTGCAGGGTTTGATACAGGACAAGGTACAGGGTTTGATAAAGGACAAGGTACAGGGTTTGATACAGGACAAGATACAGGGTTTGATACAGGACAAGGTATAGGGTTTGATACAGGACAAGGTACAGGGTTTGATACAGGACAAGGTACAGGGTTTGATACAGGACAAGGTACAGGGTTTGATACAGGACAAGGTACAGGGTTTGATACAGGACAAGGTACAGGGTTTGATACAGGACAAGGTACAGAGTTTGATACAGGACAAGGTATAGGGTTTGATATAGGAATTGGCTTAGGAGAGGGGTGAGAGAGAGATAGCGAAACATGCTGCAATTGATCAACCAATAGATCTACATAAACTGTCCCACTTGAGGAAGCTTCATTAAGTAAGCGGTGCTGAATCTTAGCACCTTCCCTTCCCTTACACTGAAGTATTCTCCACACCACTCACTAATGGCTTGCTCTAGTTGTTGCTTCTTCTCTAATATTTCTTGCTCAGATAGCTTTGAAAGAATTTCCATGTTTTCTTGGTCAATTTCTTTCTTCAGCTTGTCTCCTTCTTCACTGTCCTCTTCCTTCTCCCTCTCTCCCAGAACCAGTCGAGACTTCAACCTATCAGAGACAGCAATATTCACATGTAATCAATAGTTAATCCATTTCATAAGATGTGGTTGTGTTTCCTGCAAATAATATAAAGTGGTGTGTAAGTATTCAACTGGCCAGGAGCCAGTCAGCACCTAAAACCAGATACAGTCCAGTGGGAAATTGTACTTTTGATGCAATATTGTGACAGAGTGGACCAAAGCATGAAACTTAGCACAGTGTTTGTTGAAGGTATGTACAGCAATATTAGAAGGGGTGCCATCCAGATATACATTCCTTTACAAAAATATGTCTTACAAGAAACTTTGGTCAATATAATCGGCGATACCCGCTTATAGCGAAAATAAAAAACGGCGATATTACAGGCAGCTAGACTATTTAATAGAACTAGCTACCCTGATAGCTAGTCAGGTGTAGCAAGATTCAGGAAATTTATTTCAGTAGAATAAAACCATAATATTTCGGCTTGTGGAGCCTTCTAGTGGTTACTGAACTGAATGAGGGTGACTGAACAAGGAACTTTGTATAAACAGATGATACAGAACATGAGATCATTGTGTGGTGGGGCACAGCACCTGGGAATGTTAGTTGGTGTTGGACACTTTCTGTGACATGTGAGCTGTACTTGGGAGGTGTGAAGGTGTAGTCAAAATTTAATTAGTGGCCCACACCTTCCAAGTACATCTTGCTATTGTTAATTATGACTCTAGCTTGCTATTGTTAATTATGACTCTAAGCTTGCTATTGTTAATTATGACTCTAGCTTGCTATTGTTAATTATGACTCTAGCTTGCTATTGTTAATTATGACTCTAGCTTGCTATTGTTAATTATGACTCTAGCTTGCTATTGTTAATTATGACTCTAGCTTGCTATTGTTAATTTCTTCTGTTAGTTGGTGTTGGACACTTTCTGTGACATGTGAGCTGTACTTGGGAGGTGTGAAGGTGTAGTCATAATTTAATTAGTGGCCCACACCTTCCAAGTACATCTTGCTATTGTTAATTATGACTCTAGCTTGCTATTGTTAATTATGACTCTAAGCTTGCTATTGTTAATTATGACTCTAGCTTGCTATTGTTAATTATGACTCTAGCTTGCTATTGTTAATTATGACTCTAGCTTGCTATTGTTAATTATGACTCTAGCTTGCTATTGTTAATTATGACTCTAGCTTGCTATTGTTAATTTCTTCTGTTAGTTGGTGTTGGACAATTTCTGTGACATGTGAGTTGTACTTGGGAGGTGTGAAGGTATAGTCATAATTGAATTAGTGGCAGTCATTCTGGAGGGGCCACTAATTAAATTATGACTACACCTTCACACCTCCCAAGTACAACTCACATGTCACAGAAATTGTCCAACACCAACTAACATTCCCAGGTGCTGTGCCCCACCACACATGATCTCATGTTCTGTATCATCTGTTTATACAAAGTTCCTTGTTCAGTCACCCTCATTCAGTTCAGTAACCACTAGAAGGCTCCACAAGCCGAAATATTATGGTTTTATTCTACTGAAATAAATTCTCTGAAACTTGCTACACCTGGCTAGCTATCAGGGTAGCTAGTTCTATTAAATAGTCTAGCTGCCTGTAATATCAGGTGACTCCTAATCATTAACATTAAAGTATTAAACCACAATACATTATAATAAACAATTTATATTGAGCTCTTTTACATAATTAACTGTTAATCAAAATTTCACACTTTAAAAAATTTGTTTTAATTAAACAATTTTTTTTGGCACCCCTTCTGATACTGTTATATATGCCAAACCGAACCTGCATACCAAGTTTCATGCTTTGGTCCACTCTGTCACAATAATTTTTCTTATCTGCTGGACTATAACTCTTGAACAAGCACTCAGATACAAAAAAAGGCCAGTGATATGTAATTCAGATAAGAAATATGGAGCTACTGCTTGTCTAAATTTCCTGAGTATTGATAATTTCTGTAATATCAAATTGAAGCCATTCTGACTATCTGAATTACTGGTAATTCTTGACAAGCTCAAAGCTACAAAAACAAAAGACCTTAATTTTAGTAATATAAAATAAAATTACCTTCTCACCTCATATTCTGCAGTAGTTCTCAGATACAAAAAAGAACGGCCAGAGTTATTTTTGTAATTTTAGCGAACAAAATAAATGGAATTACGTATTTACTAGGTTTTCATAGCTACCCAGCATAATAGCACATAAAACTCTACTACTCAACTCCTGCATCCAGGACAAATGGCAGGTGAATCCAGGACACAGGACAATGTCAACAAATCCAGGACTGTCCTGGACATTCCAGGACACTTGGAGCCTATGTATTTTTCTTGCCAAAACTACAGAATGACGTATCAGAGCCGTTCTAAATTTGGAATAGAGTTACACAAGACTACAACAAATAAAGTTACAGAGAGATATTACATAATAAAGGTACACAACGGAAGTATAGCGTCAAAGTCTGTCATGAAACAACTACTGCAGTGCATAATTAGAAAAGTAAGTTGTGAATCGTAAAAAGCTTCTGTAAGATTGTCGGGCTTGAGCTCCAAGGTCCGTAGAATGCTGAAACGGGCGCTGTAGCCTTGAACTGCAAACTGTAGCTCGCTCCGTAGTAGTCTGGCGTCGCCGACCCTTTTCCTTCTATTCTTTAATAGAAGGAAAAGGGTCGGCGACGCCAGACTAGCTCCGTAGGGTGTGAAATTGGAAGGCTCATGTCTTCCGTGTTTCTTGCCGTAGGAGTCCAATTTCAGGTAAACTTGCTTCTGGAAGGGTTCACTTCACAGTCCACTGCATGGAGTAGGCAGCAAGGAATTGAAAGTACTATATACACTTGGGCCATAGCAACATAATTGATTTAGCTAACGAGTTTGCGTGGGCGGATACGTAGGCGGTGTGCCAGCACCCTAGAATTTCAGTTTCACTGTAAAGTTTTGACTAGGTGTTTGCCGACATCAGTGGCATAACAATGTAATCTGAAGCTTTGAGCTGTACCATCTGACCATAACTAGGATTCTCCTTGAGGCAAAAAATTCTGAAATGTTGCCGATTTTTCACAATATTCAGTTATAACCTATGGCATTGCTAAAACCTAAAGAAAAAACAATTTTGTGACAGTAATGCCTAGAGTGTAGCAACTAGCATTCAATTTACTCGATTTCTTTATGCTAGAGCATGAATCTACTGAATAAATTCACTAACAAACCAATAAGATTGCTCCATTTAGCTAGCTACATTCTAAGTATCGTAATTAAGCATCCCTGGTGTATGAATAAGTTAAATTTATGAATAAACTGAAATAAGTCGTTGTGTACTGTGATATTTCAGTTAATACTTGCTGAGGCAGCACTATAGTCAAAGGCAGAAGCAAGCCTCACCTTACACACTATCTCTACCCATCTCTCACCTATTCACTACACCTTCCTACATTCTTACACTCCATTCACACACCTTTACTTTGTGGAACAGTTTTGCACATGTCATGTAAATACTTCTTTTTACCATATAGCTATGCATTTTTTTTCCATCCTCATGCTTATTTTTCCCTCAGCCTTCTATTTAAGCCAAAACTTCTCATCATTTCACTCCCTCTTTTCTCTTTGTATTCTACTTTAACAATAGTACGAACAGATATTCTTGTGCATAGCTTCCCTTACATCCCAGCAACTGAGGCAATCCATTTTTTACTAGAAATACACAACGACAACATCACAGCTACATATTGTTGAGCGGAGTCATTCTTTGTTACAATAAACCAACCTGATGCCAGTGATGACACTACTGCAAGTAAAGCTAATACTTCTCTTCCCGCCATCTTCCAACGCGTTCACAATCCAGTTGACTGTAATTTGAATTCTGGCAGTAGATACAAACAAAAAAAAATATTCTTTTTGAATATTGACTCACAAGCCATAAAACTGGGTCTGAATTGCAACACACTTAGAGTATTAGTTGGCTAAGTACTCTGTGATTGGACTCTTTCCATGCCTAATCCAATTTAAATTGAAACTAATTATGCAATCGATAAGGAGAAATTAAGTGTGTTAGCTGATCTGTCAATTAGTTTGTTGACATTGTAGTTTTCTTTGTTGTTTAAACTTGATATATAAGATTTTCCAAGAGTATTAGTATTTTAATGTTAAGCCACTTTTGTATTGTATCAAACACTATATACAAGCAGCATGATTGACCAATTAAACTTAACTTCACCTTGTTTACTACTCAAAAACTTCATTCAAGCATTACCTTAATATGGCTTGTTCATTGAAATGGAAAGTAATAGAGGTAGGATATATTACTCTATTTTCAGTTCCCGCTTATGAGTTTCTTCTTCTTAATCATGTCTCAGCCTACATATTATAATGTATACTTTTTTCAAAGTTTAGTCACGGAAGTAACATAGCTACTTAGACCTCTATTTTTAAGCTATTTTAAAAGTTGTCTATTGATTTGTCTCTGAATTCTGGTAAAGAAATATGATATGTGTATACTTTCACTTTAGTCCCAATAATTTATGATATTCACTGGAGTCACGCACAAGTAGGACTTATAATTATTATCTACAGTACCAATCATTTATTTGCTACAATTGTTATGTAGAGTGTTGGTTTTTAACTATTGACCAAATGGCTAACAACTATGAATACATGTAGCTGCACTGATAAGGGATAATAGTCCCAACACTATATAAACTTGTGGGCTTGTAAGTCAGCGTTTTTGTCAATAATGTTTACAATATTGGCCATAGGTCACGTGCGCTGAAGAGCAGTCTTGTTCTTTTCATGACCTAGGGTCTCCTCCAGGTTAATTTATGGTAGTGATCAATTGACAGTGAAGGGTCTCAACTATCACTCTCACTATCAGTTTTAGAAGTCTTACCACTATTGGATGTTACTGCACAGCAGGCTTCTGCTGGTATTATGCTGTCACCAAAGACACGGCTAAATGCTGCTTCTCTCCCACCATCACAAAGGAGATAGGATTTTATTGCTTACAAGAAGTACGGAACAAAAAGTTCAAGCACACAACTGACCAAAAACAAATTATATAATGACAGTTCAACAACCATGTTAATCACACCCTACACTAATCAACAAGCATTTGATGCACTAATTAACTGTTACCCATTGTCTTTCTGGAGTTTAAGTCTTGGTTCTTTTGTTCTTCCCATCACATGTCCTGTGGGTATGGTCAGGAAGTGGGGGGTGGGGTTGGTTGGTGGTGCCACATGAATTTGGGAACCCGGGACCAAACAGAAGAGTTGATAGATGCTGCCACCAGAGAGACATCATGCAGACCTTAGTTGGGGCCCACTTTTACTAACTTGAATGATCGTTAGGAATAAAGAAGCTATTACTGTCAGATAAGCATGAGGGTGAATCTGCGTGGGTTGGGGCCTGCCATTGTATGTAACTAGTGGTGTGCTTGAGCACAAATGGCGAGCGAGCCTAAAGACTACTTGATTTTGACTTCTAACACTGAAGCTACTGAAAATAAGGTCCAGTTTTTTAATTTAGCATACAGGGTAAAGGGATTTCAGTGCCATAGTAACCACTCCCTGCAACTGCTTGAATTGAAGGAAAAAATAACAACAACAAAACAATACACGTTATTTAAAAGTTTTCTTTGTGATATTC
>WLWI01003388.1_pt1 | contig 13672 bp, 5 predicted proteins | sample 6701501 | NCBI WGS metagenome assembly WLWI01 (sample SAMN12718690, study PRJNA515312) | sponge metagenome | isolation source: marine sponge | host: Mycale hentscheli | place: New Zealand: South Island, Marlborough, Capsize Point | collected 2014-11-01
AAAAGAAGAGGAAGGGAGAGAGAGGGGGGAGGGGAGGGGGGGGGGGGGAGGATGGTGGGGGGGGGGGTGGGGGGGGGGGGGGGGGGGGGGGGGGGGGGGGGGGGGGGGGGGGGGGGAGCTGAGTCCCCTCACTATCAAAATGGAGAGGCAGTTGTTCCTCCTGTCCACCCCAACTCCCTGCTGTTCTTTCTCACTCAAGATGCCAAAGGAAAAAGTGCATAATGCCTAATTTGTTCTTAGCTAGCTAGAAAATGACTCCTAAGTACTTCAGCAGATATTACACTCAACACTGTTGGTATAACCAGAGCACCCATTTCAAAGCTATGAAAACATTAACTAATTTGAGCAATACATGCAAGCATGAAATTGTTGAGATAATGTTCCTGCGGATTTGTTTTCCACATACAACGACCAATCCCTGAGGAGCACTTTTTAGAATATGCATAGTATAATTTTCTTGAGGTCAACTTTCAACCACTGTTAATTAGGGAGGTATAAGTTGAAAACCTAGAGCAACTAGGATAAAGCAGATTCTGGTAGAAGCAATCACCTTAGCAAGATCAGTAGCACACCTCAGAAATGTTCAGCTTTGAAAACCTATGCTCACTTTGTGTACATTATGAAATTTGGAAATACTATATCCCACCACCTCTTGTAACACCACTTTACCTTGCAGGAGGACCTAAGGTTATTTTGAAAGAATACCAATAGATTGTGAAGTATTAGTGAAGTAATAGATTGGTCAAAAGTTGTGGGAAGCGAATTCGAAGGCTGAGCGAAGAACGTAGTAAATTATACGAGTCCAATACTGGAAAGTGCAGCGTCCAGTCAGTAGGCGGCCTAAACCGATCTCGTACCGCTTGCCTATTAATTAAACGCTTGTTTCCTACCTAGTTACCCTGAGCAATTTAAATAACATCCAGTCTCCCAGTCTCTAATAATGATTCCGCTTTGTATACTATCGATAATCTATTTAGGTACGTAGATATTAAGCAATCTGCATTCAGTTTTAAGTAATAGTTTGTGTAATGTATTAATTCTTAGTTTAACTTGGTTAGGTTAATAGATGATTTTAACACAACCACCAACATAATTGAAACTTTACCCCTGGGGAGAAGCCTCAAAAAGTGTATTCAAATTTTAAAATTGTTGGGCTTTATCCTGAAGTCCTGACCCAGGGGGCTCCCTTGAAGGACCTAAGAGATTTAAAGTCCCTAAGTCACAATACAAAAACTACACCAGCTGTGTTCTAAGTTTGTTTACGTGTGGACCTAAACACTACCCCTAGGTCCAGTGTTTGCTTGGTGGCCGACCCCTTCCCCACACACCACTAAACGGAATACTTTGTATTTTCGATCTTTAACTGCATCTTCAATGCTTACCCGTTTGAATTAGGTTGTGCTATGGGACTTGGTTACAGCTAACAAAATTTGCAGTTCATTTTTTATTGGGGGGGGGTGGGGGGGGGGAGGGAGGTGATAAGTTATCAGGCTAATTTGTTGGCAGTCGCTAACTACTGATTTTAGGGTCCCTCAAGCCCTAACTGTAGCACCCTCGCTGCACTAGGGACGCTACAAATCAAGGGCTTTCAGGACCCTATAATAGTTCCCTCTGAAGCACTTCAAGATTCTGATCAAGTATCTAAACACAATAAAATTTACCTTCCTCAGATATATGGCTTGGGAAATCTTGTTTTGTAAGTGAATATGTGTGCAAAGGGTTATTACTTTTCCATTACCTGCTTCTCTCCATCCAGTTAGTTTCTATCAAGTAAAAAGTAGGTCCACCCCAGAACTGAAGCATGGACAGGTATTTCCAGAATATCAGCTAGTTTTTCCAGGAAGTGCTGGCCAAATTACATGCAAAGGTGAAATAGGTTTGGAGTGGACTAAAGATGGGATAACCTTGCCTTCTCAAAAAATGATTGAAAATGATCACGAAGTAGAGGCTATTTATCAAATCTTAGATATGGATGATCAAGTAGAGGGTGTATACAAATGCATTAATGGTGGAAGATTACCATTTACTGCTGAAGCTGAAGTCTATGCTGCTAGTAAGAGATTTAAAAATAATGAACAATTAACATACACACACATACATACATACACACACAATCACACAAATATAAAATATATGAGAATAAACCATTTGATACACTTATCAGAGTGAGATGGAAAGATATTTCATTCTTAGGCTGCATTTATTTACTTGTATAAATATTATAATAATATAATATATTATAAATACCATTTTTTCCTCTTTAGTTGTGGATGAATCACCAAATATTGTAGTGCCACAGTATAATGTTGCTAATGTTGGAGATGAAACCTCATTTACTTGCCGATATAGGAGTGATGAAATTAAATGGTTCTTCATGGATACCACAAATTTACCACAATATCATTCAATATACACTGGACCAACGCTAAAGATAGACGTCAGAGATGAGAATGGTGGATTTTTTTTCTGCCATTATGTTCAAGAAGATGGGACACGAACTCTTTCAAGAGCATTTTTGGAGGTTACCCGTAAGTTCTGATGTCACCGTTATTCGTTTAATGCCATTGAAATATTTTCAATAACAAAGATACCATTTAATTCGCATGACTGTTAGTAGTCAATAGAGACTTTTCTAATACATTTATATATTATATGTATTTTTGTGTTATTAGATGCTCCAAGCATTCCAGGTAAAACACTGTAATGTTAGTATTGTCGTCCACAAATTTTAACCTATTGTTTGATCTGCAGTTATAAAATAAATATCATATTTCGAAATGGTATGACATATTTGCATGTACAATCACTACTAAACAATTGGTAAGGAAGATGGCTTTAACCTAGGCATTTCATTTATTATATCCGAAAGCAGTTCATCAAGGGGGGAAATTTTATCTAGAGAAGCATAAAAAGACAGAAAAATTTCTTTTCAGAATAATCTTAGCTAAGGTTAAACGTAAATTTACTTATGCTTCAAGTTACTTTAAAGAGTACATTTGAGCTCCAGGAAACTAGAGGAGAGAACAAAAATCAATTAGCTAAGATGCTTACTCTGTGCAATAGCAAATACTTTTGTTTTACTGCTTACTGAATGAACTCTTCTTTAACTAGTTTATCTTATTGTAATTGCATGTCAAAATGAGAGTGTGGATCCAACTATAGATGTGTTCACATGTATGGAATGGCTAGCTAGCTCGTTTGCCATTTGTGGAGAAGCACTGCAATAAATGTAGATTTTGTATAATATGTAGGAGAAGTTGTCTATTATTATCCTGGTGAAGAAGCATTACACAGTGGACAAGGAAACCCATCACAGGAAGACCAAGTACAGCATTTACAAGCTTCAGATTATGACGAGGAGAACCAAAGTAAGTTCAACATAATTTGAACTGGATTGGAGCAGAATGCAGTTAGGTCATAATTATAATTCAGTTCGTTTATAGTTGTTGTTGTTTTTTTCATTATTAACCCTCAGTATGGATGCTCGAGATGGTTATAGTAGTCATCCTATCTGTTTGCCTGTCACTCTGATTTTGGGAGATTACAGACAATTAACCATTGATTTAAGTATGAACTTACTCAGACTGAAGATGTAGGACCTTTCATTGTGCTACTTTTTTATTTGGGTTAGTTGTTGAGAAAGCTCCTTGTTACCAGCTTTTGTGGGTAATGTCCCTACCATCACATCATAATCATGTGAGCAAATAATTTCCTGCAGTCCGCGGTGGTATAGTATGCTTTATGCTCAGGGAAGTTAACAGATTTCAGAGAAGTGAAGTTTTGTGTTGAAAATGTATACCGGTGAGTCGAGTGTTTCAGCCTGTTTAGCTTATTAACCCTCAGCGTGCATGCGTGAAAGGGTTATAATAGTGCGTTTGTCTGTCTGTCAGCATTGGATTTCATGAATGGCTGAGAACTAACCTTTAAAAGAATTGTGACCTGACACAATAGGAGAATTTAAGTCCCTTAAATTGACCACTTTTTCAAATTTCGAGCTAGTTCCGATTAATACGGAGAAACTTCACCTCCAACAAGCACAAGCTAAATGTAACGAACCCTCATTTACATCATACAGCAGTCACGTGATCACTTATAGTTCGCGTGTTTTCTCTTAACCGTGTGTGTCCTCAGTAGTTTGAAGTTAAAGTAATCCGAAGAAATCTTAGTTGTGTAGCTATAAAATGGTTCCCTTTGAAGTCAGCTGAGTGAGCTAAGGGGCTAGGCGAAAAGAAAAGCTATAGCTATAGAATATTGTAAGTTAGCTAATGTATTTTTGATATAAATAATAGCTAAACATTTTTTAAACTATACAATTGGTGAGCGAGCGAAGCGAGCGAGACACTCTCAGGGGTAACACAATTGAAAATTGGGGATATTTGTTTGTTTATATGTGTGGATGTAAGTATACTGTATCATTTTTTACTCTGACCCTCGCGTATTTTTGTGTTCGCTCCGTGTTTGACCCCCCCCCCCCCGTCCCAAACTTCACTAGACAGAATCCTCCGGTTTAGTGATCATTACCCTTATCACCCTAGAAATGAATTGTTTACCACTTTGAATTATTTTGGGGTGCAGTTAAAATGGGAGTTCCATTTCTATTAGAGTTAGTGGCAGATAAGTTAATATGCTATTTGTCACAGTTATAAGCCCTACGCAACAGTATTTACTTAAAAATTCATTGTCCACTAGACTAACCACGAAGGTAAGTCTTGTGTAAGTATGTTCAGTTGTGTGAAAGTATTGTACAAATACTACACAAAGAAAAAGTTAAAATAATGTGACTTGATTTTGTTGCTTCCTTTTCAATTCAAACGGTTGCGGGGAGTGGTTACTATGGCATTGAATTCCCTTTTCCGTATATACGTAATTAAAAACTCGACTTTATTTTAGTAGCTTGAGTGTTAGTAGTTAGCTATAATCAATACTTTAACAATAGTGTGATTTAAGGCTCCCTCGCCATTTGTGCTCAAGCACACCACTAGTAAATAATAATACTTTATTATACTAAAAACTAACTAAATCTTCAGCGAGCATTATGGAAAAAGACTAAAACTAAGCCCTTAATCTTTTTTTTTTTTGCATGAACAAAAAACTTAAATATGTCTGGAACCTTTAAACTAAAACAACACTGGAAAACTATTTAATAATAATTTTGTAATTACTACAGAGTTTCTGTAATCTTTTATTCTTCACATCTAATTAAACTGCCTTACACTGCATAAGAGATCATCAGGATCAGATGGTTCTTTACATTCTGTAAAAAAAAGTGGGTAGAGAATATTTTTTCTACAAATCTAATAATAATGTAGCTGTAGCTGCAGATTCAGAAGCTAAAGGTACTACTTTAGTGGATAAAATCTCTTCAATAGTCTAAATAATTGACAGTAAGTTAAAGCAACAAATTATTATTTTAGCACCAATGCTGGCTGTATATAATTCTGTAATTTTTCCACACCCAGTTTGTTCTTAACAGTTACTATGCTTTTTTTATAAGCGTTACATTTTTTATATATCCTTAGGACTACATTTTACATCATAATTTTAATGTATATAGTACTAAATATCTTACCTCGCTTTACAGTAGCAGCTTTTTAGTTCCTCTTCGAACCCCAGTCTTTTTTATTAGTTTTTCTGTTTTCACCCTACAGCCGTTTTGGCATCTCTTAAGCCCATTCTTTGGCATTTTTAGCCTCCCTAGCTGTTTCTTTCTGCACCCGCAGTAAAATGCTGCTGAAGATTGCCGCACGTATAGGTGACTTAGCAGAAGAAAGGGTACACGTACATCTGTGGTTACAGAAAGGGTCCACATACGCCTACGCAAAATGAAATGAAGACATGTATCCCAACTCATCAGTATACAGCTTCGCTCGCTCCGCTGAATAATGCGCTGAGGGTGCACCTTTGGTGCTCTAGTTCTCTTATGAAGACAGAGCGTTTCTGTGTACCATTTATTGCTCAAGCTATATCGATGCCTGAACTAATAGTTTGCTTGTTTTTTTGTCTGAGATTATATTGTAATAGCAAGGTAGTGTTTAATAGCGCTGAGGGTTCGCATCTTTGGTGCTTCATTCTTGGTGTAACTCATGTGGACTATTGAGCAAAAAAAGTGTAGTAGGGGGGGGGGGCTAGGGCTAGGGGCTAGGGGCTAGGGGATAAATGAAAAGCGGAAAATTGAGAATATATTTCTACGGAGTGTAAGCAGTAGTCTGTATGAACCGAGCACTCTCATAGCTAGTAATAAAAAAAATTCTGTTTTCATATGAAGCTATTTTATTCAACCAGATTAACGTAATTGACACAGAATTGTATTGTAGAATTAGCAGATCCACAGAGGATGCAATAAAAGTAAAAATGTAGCTTAAGGGGACGCAATAACCCAGCACAATAACTCTTGACTTGCCCTTTACTGCGGAATATTGTGGGCACACGATACTTTCTAATTCAATACATTTTCTATGTAAAGGCAATCAATATGCCGATTCAGTATAATATATTAATGAATTTATTAATTTTTCATGGGATGTGTGTAATATTTTAAACAATTGAGCTTTTAGCTTTCAGTTAGCAACTTATATTTAATGTGTATTTTTATGTGAAGGTTTGGCACCTTCAGTTGGTGAAACACGTGATTTTGGTTTTCAGATGGCAGGTAAGCTTCATCTGACAGGTATACAAATATGATTGACTATGTTATACCTAATCAAATTGTATTAATTGCAGTACATGTACAAGCATGCACAATTGTATAATGAGCACATGGTTAAGCTTGTCTATAAATTGTTATCCCAATGTAGAAGAATGTCCTGAAGTACAACTGAAGAATGGAATGGTTCAATATTCTGGAAGATCATCTGGAGATGTAATCTCATTTAGGTGTAACAGTGACTTTGTATTACTTGGCCAGTCAAAAGGTATATGCATGACAGACGGGATGTGGAGTGGCAAAGTTCCAGTCTGCAGAGGTATAAACTATTATACATGTGTTAATCTAAGTGTAGGTGTGTAGTTTAGATCACTTATTTTTCTATGAAGGATTAGAATGACCAATGGTTATCAAGGCAAAGCAAAGGTTACCATTGTGGCATTTTAATCCCTACAATGAGTTTCAAAATGAGTCGGTGCTCTAGCTGGGATCTAACTGGCTTAGAGACCCACAGTGATCTAAGGGTAACTTCAGTTATTTAAGTGGTCCATTTTGTTCTTCTGGCTGCAACTACACTGTTTGTAATCTCATTATAGTTCCACACATCAAAGAGAATTATTTGTGCAGGTTTCTAAATGACAGCATATATCATTATATCACTAAATATCAAATGTAACACCTGTTTAAGAACTAGCTACTGTGTCATAAATAAAGTTTGAATATTATGTGCCATGTTATTCTATCTTGACAAAAGCAAGCTATCATTTTTTTAAACTTTATTGTGATCTGTTTGTTATTGTTAATTTTTTTAGAAAGTGGTGCTGTCAAATTGTATCTGTCTAACATTTCTATTCTCATTATTGTCATGATTTTGTCATTCATGAAACTGAATAACATTATTTTCTAAATGCTATAATACATATGAATTGGATACATAAATTTGATTGGCTGTTTGTAGAATAAAGTGAGGGAGAATAAAAGTTGTTACAATAGTTTTCTTGTATATTTTTATATTGAGAAATTTTGGCTGTTGGCACTAAGATGATGCTATTTAAGGAGCATTATATTATAAACATGCACAAATCTGATGACACAGACTTGTTTGTTTGTTTTTTATAAAAAGTCGATGTCTTTTTGTTGTGCTACTTAAGTACAGCAAGTGACATAAAATAACAGAGACACGTAACTAATATACAACTCAAATGAACACACAACAGACACAAATTTCTTAGAGCACACATTACAAAACATGCAACAGTCACTGTGACTTCGTCAAGTTATGTGAAACTAAGTTCATTGGGGCTTGACACTCTGGATGCAGAGACAAGTTGTTATTCTCGTCTTCAATTTTAAGAGTCGGTAGTTGACAATCATAATACGGTCTCTAATTTATTTTTGGTATTTATTAAATTTACTTAAAGTGTATAGTATACAATTATGTTCTTCTCATGGAATCTAAGTCAGTAGTAATAATTAGTTCACTAAACCTCGATCACACAGAATAATGGTTTAGATTGAGCACATAATGCATTGAGGTTTACTGGAATTCCTTTTTGGAGTATATAATAAAAGTCACTATTGTATTTTGAATAGTTACTGTTCAGTATCTTCATTGGCAACTCTTTCTCGGCATACCGGACAAGTGTCATGTCCCTAATTATAAAATTAAAATAGTTGCACATAATGGTTAGATCAAGCACAATGCATTGTGTTCACAGAAAATCCTTTTTGGAATATATTATGTAAAAATTCAGTTCATTGTGCCCTACAATAGACTAAACCATTAATTTATTTTGGTTTTACCATTCTCTACCAACAATTCAATAATCTTAATTGTGGCCACTATACAATATAATCTGACAAAATATCTATCAGACAGCTCTTAGAACATAGCTGATGTAGCTTTGTATTGTGACAGATGAACTTTAAACTCCTTAGGTCATTCAGAGAGGGATGATACTGTTAACTTAGTGTCCCCACCTTGAGGGCAGGGACACTTGTCCCTCCAATTGTGCTTATGTCCCTCCGACGATTGCATAGATAGGAGTAGTCGCTACGTTTTAAATCTCTTAGGAGCTGCTGCAGTCGTTGTGAACTACCATTTTTAGGGTCCTCCAGGCCCCAAGTAGTGCCCTCACTGCGCTCGGGATGCTACAGCTTACCTTCACGACTCTAAAAACAGTAGTTCCCAGAGGCAGCGCCTAACTATTATAGTTTGTAATACTTTTTCTGTGATTATTCTAATTGCTGAAAGTAAAATATAAATAAATGCATGCATATAGCTGATGGTTGGAAAAAAAATGTTGCATACAAAAATAATAAATAATAGCAAGTAAAATAGTTTTTAAAACCATTTTACTAATTTTTGCATCATCCATTTAGTACTATGTAATTCCTAGCTACTGCTGCCATTTTGCTTATATACTTTCAACAATTAGCTCATATGATTCTCTTTTTTTTTTTACTTTCTATTTGCTTATTTTTAACAAGCAAAAAAACATACCAGGTCATGTAGTCTCATATCTTGCTACAGCTACATACAACCCATGAATATTTCTGTGTAAAATTGTAGTTATAATTGGGCCAACTGAAAGTATTTGTTGATTCAATATGCTTAATTGAATTTGCTTAATTATTATGTCACTTGTTATTAAATCTACAGATTATGTATCTACTGAACCAGCATTGATTGGGCTTTTAAAAAAATACAAAGTATGAACATTTTATGATATGTATACTTACCCCTTCATCAATCCATTGTTGAATGCAGGCATCGTGGAACTCATGGTCGCAGTTCTTTAACCTCCTAATCATGTCAGAATTGTCTGCATTAGCCATACAAATAGAGCACCTGTGAAAATATATAAACAATTTAAGTACAAAATATAGTATCACAAGAACTGATTGCAGTGTTAAAGTTTCAAGATGAGAACATAAGAGTCACACACACACACTATAACTAACAATGCTTATTTAATAATCTTACCAAACGTCACGATTTCTGTCAAAATAATTGCTTCCATATTCTCTTCTTCTGGGGACTCTATAGTCTATAGAGGAATAATGCAGGTCAAATCATAATTAATGAAATCCAAACCCACTCACTTACTCTGTCATTCTATTCTGTTTTAATCAGCATTAAACAGGTAAGTTAGTATTAGTTGCCCACAAGCACGATTCATCATTTTTTTAATTCAACCTTGGCTACATAGCTTTATTCAGCACTTTATAATAAACATGTCAATGAGATGATGTATATAATATGGTGTCATAGAGGACACCCAGTGGAGAAAATTCCCGAAAATCAATCCATTCATGCCCTCTTTTTTAACAGTTGAGACATTGCAAGATTTCACTTACAAATAATAACTTTGTATAGCCTTTCAACTTGTATTATGATTTTTATATTTTCTTAGAGTTTGTGAAAGAATTTAGAAATGTCTTCAGCATATAGATTGCAAGACAGCATATTCAGGAGGTGAAGATAACTAGTTTTACTGTCACTTTCACTAGCTTCTTTTAATTTCTTTTTCTTATTTCTAATTTATATTAGGGTTGAATTTTACAAAATATTCAGAGATCTAACCCAAGAATTATGTTAAGTCAAAATAGTTGAGTTTGGTATCAATACAGTAACAGACAACCAGCTATCATAACTGCTCCAATGGTTATACTTAACTTATTTATCTTATTTTTCAGTAGCTATATTGAACACATGGATTAAAAGACAATGAAACCTAACTCAGTATAATATAGTTGTTAAAAATATTCAGTTACTGAATGTTTTGTTTGTTATAGCTACGCCTCATTCTAAATTTTCATAGTTTTAACCTAATTTAGTTATATTCAGTAGTCAATTGATTTAGTGTAATAATAATACAGTATTTTATTTAGTATACATAACTATTTATGGTAATTTGAAGGGATTAATAGACAACTGATATCATCTTACTGATGACGTCAAGATGTTCTTTGGAAATGTAATATTTTCCATCATCTTTCATGCCATAACACAAATAAAATCCAGAATCATTTTCTTCTACTGTTATAGAGAACCGTTTTTCACCAGATATAGGTGGAGATTCAGGAAGTTGTGGAGTCCGCTCAATAAACCATGCAATGTTGTTATCATAATCACAGGAGAAATGGACTCTTTGCCCCAAGTATGCTATCTTTGGAGAAATTGTTACTTTACCTACCTCTCTTTCTTAAAACACAAAGTATTCATAGGTACTGTTAATGAAGATATTTAGTTATTAAATTTAACATAGGTACGCCATACAACATGCCACAAAACAACAGCAACAAAATGCTATTTCTTTTCATACTCTAATGACAATAAATAATTGTTTTGATCTTATAGATCAGCGCCTAATTTTTGCAACATGTCATTTTGTTGTTGTTATATTTGGTTTTATGTTAGATTGGTTGGGTAATTAAAAATATATTCTTTTAAGCTATCGTTTTCTAATTAGATTAAATTTATGGATGTTGAGGTAAACACTACTCTGCAGACACTCAAAGTTTTGACCAGATAAAGTTCACAAAGTTATTTCATAAGATTAAAAATAGATGGAATGTAAGAGAAATAATAAACTTTAACTAACCCCCATTATTATATCGGTTTCAAATGGTGAATTTTTCACATAAATCGTTGTCTGATGAACCGAACAATTCTTTCCCTCCTATCTCTCTCTCCCTCTCTCACTCACTCCCTCTCTCTTGTCTGTAATGATTATATTAATTGCAGGCTGGAGATAAATGACTTGAAAGATATTGTTTGCTAAAGAAATACCTATTTACTTCAATGCTTACTAAGATTATAACTTCACATCTATGCAGTACATACACTTCTAGATGTGATCACATTGGATTACTGGTTGCTGTATGAACATAATACACTGGTCATTTACATCATTAAAAATAAACTAAGTAAATGGATCATCAAGCCTGAGGTTATTACCTGGAATTAAACCTGTTATGGGTATATTTTCGAGTATGTTTATTTGTTTGTTTGTTTTTGTTTATTTTGTATTCTTATATTAAATACCTGGACCACATATCATCATGGTCAAACCCATATTAGTTATTATTATCATAGGGGTATTGGTATACCTTATATACACTATTCGTGTTTAATTTCCTCCCTAATTATTGTACAGTTTGCAGTTACCTGCAACATACAGAGATACTGGATTCAGCCATTCCTCCAACACATCGTTAACTAAATCCGAAATTGAACAGTAATATGTCCCTATATCTCTCTCGTAAACTCTAGGAATAGTGTAAACAACAAATGGGCCTTCTATATGAGTGTTCATCTCTTCTTTGTCTTCATTTAGCCATTTTGTATTATCATCTCCTTCACATTTAAAGTTTACTGAAGTTCCAGAATATGCCACAATTACTCCTTGCTCTACGTCACCCATCTTTCCATTACATCGGGTAGCTAAATTTGGTAGGTAGACAAAATAAGATAATAATAATAATGATAACAGTGATGATGATGATGATTATGATAATAATAATAATAATAATAATAATAATAATAATAATAATAATAATAATATAATAATAATAATAATAATAATAATAATAATAATAATTTTAAACTATGAAGAGTCAATAAGTGGGTTGGCACAACCCTAAACAGCTGTGACATTTCCTCACTGATCTGTCTCTGACCGCTTCTGAAATATGTAGCTAGTTAATTAATTTAATATTATAATAGATTTTAAATATTATTCATCCTCTGTTTAGCTAAACATCTACAAATAAAAATAATGACATAGTCTTTCCAAACTGAAATAAAATTCTATGTCAATACTTCTGATCAAATTAGGTATTTGCATAAATTTATAGGCTGAAAATACTTCTGCTATTATTTATTTATTTATTTATTTATTATTGTCGTTTAATTGTTATTAAATACCGTTGCTATATTATTGTTGTCAGGTGTAATAACTTGGCAAGTGTGCAATAACACTTGCCTGGTATTTAAACTAGTTAAAACAAGAGCGCTTAGTGCCTAGTACATTTATCGCACTCAGTCCTCGGGCCTACGGCCCTCGGGCTGTCGTGCAATAAATCGACTAGAAACTAAGCGCTCATGCTTTAACTATAACTTATTATTTCCTTATTTTATTGCTAGTATTTTTTTAATACACAGGTATTATACTATTAATACTGTTTTTGTTGTTTTACTTAAAAAAGGCATAATGCACTCACCCAATACAATCCACACAACTAATGCAACTAATGCGTTGGGAACTGTCGATGATTCCATTTAAAATTATTCAGTTTATTTTTATTGGAATATCCAGATGCGGCACAGTACAATTATAGCAGTAGCATAACTGAGAGGTTTTGATGATATATTTTACTTCTGGAATGATTACCAAATTAAAATGAAGGAATGCAAATCAAATAGTGTAGCTATTCTGGTTCTCAGCAACGCATAACAATCTGTTGCGATTCTAACTATAGCTAGCTACACTTATACTGAGACGCCTTAAATTAGGTAGCTAACGACTTTTTTTTTTCTATTTACTTGTTTAATTCAGCGAAGCGAGCGAAGCTAGCGGAGCGGACTCTCTAATGAGTTCGGGATACTAGTGGTGTGCTTGAGCACAAATGGCGAGCGAGCCTTAAACTACACTATTGTTATATGATTGATTTTAACAACTGACACTCAAGCTACTAAAATAAAGTCGAGTTTTTAAATTAAGTAAGGGGTTTCAATGCCAAGTAACCGCTCCCCGCAACTGTTTGAATTGAAAAAAAAGCAACAAAATCAAGTCATGTTCTTTAAATTTTTCTTTGTGATATTCTTAATAGTAGTTGTAACGCACAATACTTTCACAAAACTGAACATACCTACGCAAGACTTGCCTTCGTGGTAAGTCTAGTGGACAATGAATTTTCAAGTAAATGCTGTTGAGTAGGGCTTATAACTGTGACAAATAGCGTATTAACTTACCACCGCCACTAACTCGAATAGAAATGGAGCTCCCATAAGTTTTTGCGTTT
>WLWI01003389.1_pt1 | contig 13670 bp, 5 predicted proteins | sample 6701501 | NCBI WGS metagenome assembly WLWI01 (sample SAMN12718690, study PRJNA515312) | sponge metagenome | isolation source: marine sponge | host: Mycale hentscheli | place: New Zealand: South Island, Marlborough, Capsize Point | collected 2014-11-01
CACTGCTCAAGAAAATGAGGTAAGAAAGTAATTTTGTATTTGTGTGCTATAATTGATTGTCTTTTGTTTTTGTAGGTGAGAGCTTGTTGTCAAGAATTCAAGGTAATTCAGATGGTCAAAGTAACTTTAATTTGATACTACAGAAGTTATCAATACTCAAGAATGGTGTAAGTAGTATTTCCATATTTGTTGGCTAAAATTACAAATAATAACACTGGTTTATTGTTTATCATAGCTGAGAGCTTGTTCAAGAGTTACTGGTGATTGAGATTATCAGAATGGTTGATGTTTGATACTACAAAAGTTACCATTAATCAGGTAAGAGAGTGATTTTGTATTTGTTGAAATCAAATGTCATAACTGCTATTATAGTGTTTTCATGAAGTAAGCTAAAAATAGTAACATTTTATGTTACCTAACTATCAGACTCGCTCGCCATTTGTGCTCAAGCACACCACTAGTTTATTTATTTATGTTTGGACGTACGTATGTCATTTTGTGCTTTGACCGTCGCGTTTTTGTGTTAGTAATGTGGTCGACCCCGTCCCAAATTGCACTGAACAGAATCCTCTGGCTTATCGATCGGTACCCGTATCACCCTAGAAATTGAATTGTTTACCATTTTGAATTCTTTTGCGAATTGATAGTATGTGTTAAACACCTGTTCCTTAACACACATGCGGTTCCTTTCTTTACATTGTTTCATTATTTATCATTTCATACAGGGTACCAATTATTATGGTTTTTACATTTTAAATAGTTAAAAATTGTGCTCTTTTGGTCTGGCTTTATTAGTTATAATGTTCTTAAACTTTTTAAGTTGAGCATGAATAGTATTTTTTTAAAATTAAATATCTAAAGAATGATAAAGGATAATATTGACAATTAGAAGGCATTCTAATGCATTGTTATGGACAATAACACTTGCTCTATAAAGATGGTGTTCGCACCGAGCTGGAGCAATTAGCCAGCAAGATAGAATGAAGATTTTGCTGAAAATGTATCAACAAGTATTTTCACAAGAAAGCAATTCAGAAAGCTTTGCATAAAAAGCACAAAGTGAAACTACCAAGGTCTCACGAGTAAATGGCACGCTGTTTATCTCGGGCTCTTCTTCTTTCTCTCTTTATAGTCCACCATTTTTTTTTGTTTCTATTTCCCCTTTTGTTTAGGTGCTCATGACTTTATGTGACATTGTTTCCCAGAAGTTGAGCACTAAGTTGTTGTAATGGTACTATAATGATCTCTGGGAAGTTGCCATATTCCACTTATCTCGGAATATGCCCCAAGCTACAAGCCTTTTTAAACATGACCTTCTTGCGAAGTCTAAACTTTAAATTAAACTTATTTTATTGAAAAATGACTTGGCTATAGTATTATAATAGTTAACCATTAATTTTAGTAAATTTAGTAGGTTATTAATGCAATAGTAACCACTTGCAAACATTTGGTAACTTGAAATTCTAGTCAAATGTCACACAGCTTAGACTATCAGTAGAAACTTGGGGCAAGCCCTAAAAGCTGTATTGTTGTATCTTAACTATATGAGATTGCGGACAAATTAGACAATCAAACTATCACAGTCAATAATTAATTATTCTCAAGTATTCATTATTCAAAATTGAATCTTTATGTCTGTTGCTATAATATGTACTAATTATTAAACACATATTAAATACATAAATGTATAATTTAAATCTTTTATCATTAAAAGTTGTACAAGTTCCTACATTAGAAGGAAATGTTTGTTATATATGGGGAAAAATAAACAAAAATGTTTCAATCCTAGAAGATCTCCATCAGTTGGGACAATAAAAAAAAACTAAATCTGAAAACAAAATAACATTCTCCACAATCAAAATGTTGTTGCATATTTTTTTTATTCAATTCCTACTTTACATAAATATAGAAAGAGATAGCAACTGTAATGTAATCTAATCGTAACTCTAGTTACTTATGCATGGTGCAATGTTTATCAAAAAATAATGTCACTATAATTTCAAAATAAGCTAAAACATAGTAAAAGTTATACATTTATATCTATTATTAGTAATACTAAAACATATTAAATACATAACTGTATACTAAAAGTGCATAATAATTATTATAGATATATAATTAAAATCAGTTAGACTTTCTTCGATATTTTCTCTGAAGCTAAATAGCATAATTCATGAAACCTATCAATCAGACATTTGTTATGAAAAATAAGATTATTTAAATACTTTAATATTGTCTAACCAATTAATGGCCATTTTGTCTGCTTTCCCAGATGTAGACTTCCTCAATAACCTCATACGATACTCCACAAAAGACACTGGGCAAGTGATGTAAGATACCGGTGGCTAACAAGACAAATATGTATGGTAAACAATTATAGTATTATTTTCCTTTATTTCATCAACTTCCTATAACGATTGTGTTAATTTCAACGAATGAAAACTAGGATTATTAGGAATGATAGCACCGGTAACTATGCTATTCATCCCTAATAGCACGAGTTACTTGTGCTATCACTCACAAATAGTAGGCTAGCTCTTTATTATTATTATTATTTGCACTAAGGTTCACTCACTACCGCCTTTCCAGATTAGCATCCTCCTGACCTTTGTTCTCAATATATGGTTCTTCTAGTACTAATTCTGTCTAATGTGAATAGAACTGTTGCCAACAAATAAAATACTCTAAACTAGAATCTATTTGATCTGAACTTTCCCAAGGCTAGTATTGTACCCATGAGCACTTATCCATGCTATTTCACTTAGCTACAGAGGTATTTTACTTAGTTACTGTCCTATTTCAATTTCCCCCATCCTAATTTTATTGAACGTCAATTTGCCCATATATTTTAGATGGGCAATTTATGCACCGTACTATAAAAATGATGTGCTCAATTTAAATCATCACAAAATGTCATTTGCTGGCATAATAAATATTATAACTACATTAGATATGGTCATATAGCTGTAGCACCTTTACGTTACATGCAATGCAAAAAGGGGCTTATGGATTTTTTTCCAAAATTTTTTCTCCTCACAATCAAAGCACTATAATATAGCTACCAATGACAAAGAATTTTATGATTGTATTGCGCTAACTTTATGAGAAAAACCCATATCTAATATGCAAAATAGACTTTTCTAAATAACCACCATTACAGAACTCACATAGTGTAAACGCTATAATATCAGAAATATGTTTCATTTGAATAGTGCAAATTAGTGGTTGACCATTAATAATATTCATAATTAAGAAAACTAAACTATACTTTGTTTTTCCAATTTAGTACGTTAATTCTGTGTTCAGTATTTACTAAGGAGTGTAATAAATTCATTATGAATTCTCCCTGGAAACATACGCTTCTACAAATGTTTAATAATATAAACCATACTATATTCATGTAACTCTTAAAGGAATAGGCACAGTAAAATACTACATTTCTATTTAATTTAGAGGTCGCTAATACCTAAAATAGCCACAAGTTCTTGTTTATTATCTTACTAATATTATGTTAATTAATTCTATAATATTTGTACACTCGAACCTCTCTTATCCGGACAGTGTGGGACCAAGGGGTGTCCATAACTAAGAAATGTCCATAACTCAGAAATACACATTCAAATATCATTCGCTGTAGCTTAAGAACTGTCCAGAGTCTAATCTCATTAACTTTCCTTTCTTAATTTCTGCTATCATTATCTCAAGAATGCTATGCTTGCGTTTAAGTGCCACGACCTTTCTTCCATCCCCTCTAGTCGTTAAGTTCTAGAAGAACTAGTGGGCCCACTGAACTAGCAGTGATGCCGCCTGTCAACAAGTTCTATGAAGAACAAGCAGTAAATGCACTAACTGCCTCTTGATTTCCATGTTCTATCTCTTCAACACCGCAATCAAATTCTCAAAATAACACGTGAAAAAATTTACAAATTTTATTCATTGATTTTTTTGGATTGGTAGCTTATTAACCGTCAGTCACTGGTGTCCTGTAGACAGAGGTGTCCGTAACTTAGAAGAACGGATAAGAGAGGTTCGAGTGTATAACTAATGTTCTGTTATATCATTTACGAATAGTGACAGAATGCATTTCGCACTTATTGAAAATGCTAACCCTACCTTGTGCTTGTCCGTTTTTTGTAGTTGTGGCTCTGACTTATCTGACATCTCTAGTAGCTAGATACATATGACTTATATAATGCATTTACTATTAAAAATAACATTAGAACAATATAATAATAGCTATATACTTCTATGTCACGATTCTTGTAATAATAGACATTTGTTTTGCACAAATATTAGCTGTATTGTCAATGAACTCAACATTCTACATTGGTTTCACCTCTTACACTATTATATTAGAGAGTTGTTATACATGCAAATTCAGATTTAGATAAAGTGATAGTAGAAATTACTTAATGTTTGTTTTTTGTTTCTTTGTTTCTTTGTTTTTTGTACTAGTACCAGTTTATTCAATAATTTCCAACATTCAGTGTGGGCAGGATCTTATCCATTTATACCAACTTAAGCATATTCAACTCATAAACCAACTTGTTCCTCATTCTCTTTTGGATAAAAATAGATGTCTCCGGTGGGATCCTCTTTTTCCTCTGAAGCATAAGCAATTTTTCCACACTAACAAAATACATACATATCAATTATAAAAAATATATATGTGTAACAAGCAAATTTTAATTACATGTATTTCGTATAAACCGTCACTATACTTTTCACGGCTAAGTTCTTTAAGCCTTTCCTGGATATCCTTGCTCAACTGTGAAACAAACAATGATCATAATTGAAGAATATGTGATATATTTTGCAGTCACAAATTTTTACTGTGGTTGAATGAAATGGAAGAATGATTTCAGCAATAATTTCATAGCAATCTCGCTTAATGAGCCTCTGCACAAGTTCACGTGACTACACAAAGAGAATATATCACTGTTTTTATTTTATCAAGGAATATCTAGTCTTACTTTGTGTTTTTTCTCTGCATGTTCCATTATCTTGTGCAGAATATTGTCAGACAAATATAAAAAGCCGCTTAAGTCAATTTTTTTTCTTGGTTTATCCTCCAGAATGTCCGTTAACAACTTCTTTAGATCTGTAGCCTTCACTGCACCTTTCTTCCTAACAATTGAATAACTTTTCTCAATCAAAAGGGATCAATAGAAAATGGAATGAAAAAATGTACAATTAAACACTAAATCTACTTCAGGAGAAAAGTAATACTTATATTTCATGTCATGTTTTGTGTAAAAGATTAATTAATACAGGTACAGAGCAAGACTATATTATTTCCAAAAATCACTATGTTTATTCAGTGCTGGCAAACAATTATCTTTTTACGGGATGTTCCATTATCTCATGCAGAATATTGTCAGGCAAATATAAAAAGCCACTTAATAAGTCAATTTTTATTGCCACAGTCATACTTAGTAAACTTCTGATGAATTGGAAATAGCTTCAGGTCATGAGCCTCCACTATGGCATCTTTTATCCTACCAATAAAAAGCATTAGAATAAATTTTTCTCAATCACAAGGAAAAAAGGGAAAAGCATGAAAAACAAGCCTGTTAAAACATTATAATACAGATACTAAATATTCTTATGTATTACAAATATTACTAATATTTCAAATATTTACTATGTGAATCCAGAAACAATAGTGCTAGCAAATTAACCTTCTGGTATAAATTACCTCATGAATTCTTTCTTAACATTGAATACACAATCAATATACAATCTTTAAAATTGGAATATTACTATATTAACAAGTAAAATATGCAAGCCAAAGACCTATGCAGTATTTTACAACATAATATGTATTTCTCTTCTCACTCTGCAAGTGTACAAATAAAAAACATGAGTGAAAATAGGCTCTGGGAAAGTACAACTTCGCTCAATACAAAGTTTAGCTAGTAGTACGCACAAAATGTGTGCGATAGCTCAAAATATTAATTTTCTTTATTTAATTTGATATCCTGTATTTCTTTTTGGGAAATTTTTAATTACTAAATTCAATCAGCAAATAGTCCAACTAGTATCTTACACAAAACTTGCAATTAAATTTAAGCAGAAAGTGAATGTTTGAGACTCCTTATTTGAATTAATAGTTAACATAATTTGGCCTTTCAAGCACTATATTTCAGAGGGCAAATGGATTTTTAATTTAAGTTTCAGTTACAACAGTTTGCTAAAATAAACAAAAGTTTCATTATATTTTATTATCTCTGGGAACTACTAATACTAGCTGCTTACATCATTTCAATTGCAACCCACTTCCTATGACTGCATGCCTTCAGATGAATCATGGCTCTTGTTCTGAACATTCCGTAAATGTTCAAATATTCCTACATAAAAAATTTACATGACAGTCACCTAAATTACCCATGATTTCACACAAGGAAAAATATAACTTTTACAAGGCTTCAATAGCTATCCATGGAGATCAATAGTTTTGATTGAAAATGAAAAGCCACTACTAAACACCCCCATCAGCTAGACATTGCAGACCAAGTACACCTGCTGCAAAGACTGCTGCATTTTCAAGTTCCATAAAATAATGTACAGCTAGTTGTCATTTAAATGCACATTCCTTAACACACTAGACATTAAAATTTCTATTGCCACAATTATAAGAACAATAAGTGTATACTATTTACTGTAATATGTAAAATACCTTTTACCTTATCTCTAAATGCTATGTGCATTTCTCCTTCATGATTAATAATTCTGCTCAGTAACATACAGCGCCTAGAAATATTTTTCACATTAATTGAGCATTTAGTAGTATCTGCACAATAAAGTAGATGTATTCATTTTTCAAAAAATAAACATTTTATATTATTTTTGTTGAAGGGTACTTACAACCAAAATAGCCAAATTGGAAGCAAGCAAGACACTATCAGGGTAGCACAACATTTATATAATGTTTGATCTTAAGTATGTCCTTTGTATCTTTGAATACATATCCTTTGGTCTATCAATTATTATCAATATCATCAGAGAAAGTTTTATTGTTTACCCTTTGAGTTGTGTCTGTTATGATCTGAATGTTGAGGGATGCAGTTAGGTCTTACAAACTTACACGAGTTTAGTATTCAAGTTAGTGGACAATGTAAATCTATGTGTTGGTATTCCAGTGACAGTATGTGACAGTGTTGCGTTAGAGCTAATATTTAACTAATGAGTAGCTCAATAAAAAAAATCACTATCTAATGCAACTATATGTTGTTTGTTTAATTTTCTTTAAAAAAACACAGCTCTATAGGCTTCCACCCAGTTATTATAACAGTAACAAAATTTATTACAATAGAACGCTCAAAAGTGGGCCTTATAAGTGCTTGCCATTTTCAAGTCATAAAAAGTTGCAGTTTAGTAGTTACATTGCATTGAAAACCCACATGAACTTTCAAAATTGGCGGGTTTTTTTAGTAGCTAGGTGCTCTCAGTTCATCTTAATATATACAGTGAGCAAGTGTGTGTATGTTAGTGTGGTGTGTGTGTAGGTATGTGTGTGTGTGAAAATGTTGTATGAGGTACTTCTTAGTTTAAAAAAATTCAAGCTAAGCAATTAGCTGCTTTTTTTAAAAGAATGAAGCTTCTCCAAGTTTCAATAGTAAGTAAGTCACATTTTAGGGCTAATTCCTTAGAAAAAACATGCAGATTTTTTTTTGGTAATATTTGCATGCAAATTTTTTTAAAACCTCAGGAGAAAAAAATTAAACTTCCTGATTTCATTTTAAGTATCTACCTTGTTTTTATAACTACTTGTGTCGTCGTTACTAACTAGGCTATACAAAAAGGGCTCAGCTTTATTTATTATTATATATACAACACTACCACCGTCATCATTACTAATGATTCTTTACCCACCTATTAATTATTGATACACATATCGTCATCACTTATCACTTACTTTTCTCTACCTGTGCATTCATACACACATACCATGTACCATACATTGCTGATGATGATTTACCAACCTGTTACTGTCAATGCTTTACCAACCTGTTACTGTCAAAACTTTACCAACCTGGCAAAGCTTAAGAAACATTTATCAATACAAATACCGTTGTCGTTGTGATGATTGACAGAACAGTGTGTTATAATATTAATTGAAGGTGTTTCGTACATTAGCTCTCAATAGTTGCCATCCATTCAGGATCAACAAAGTCATTGCCATTGTAAGAAAATTGAGTAAAGAATATTTATGAACAAAATAACATTCAAAAATATAAATTTTAATTTATGAGAGACTCACACAAGAAAACACTTACTTTGCATCCAACTCATTCTTTACACCAAGAAAATAGCAGTCTCTGGCAAAGTAGTCCCACTTGTCTACATCTAAACCACTCTTCTTGTTAGCAACAATCTAGAATAAATATACACTGCCATCAATAATTCTCTTTGAAATATAAAAATATTCTGTCGCACAATGAAGAACGTCACACTTACTTGTTTGATGATGTTACTATTCTGGGGATTGTGTGAGAGATAAGTTAAGTCTTACCTCATACAAATATGCTTTGGCTTTTTCCTCCTTCTTTACTGAGTCTGATTTTGCCTGCGTAATTGCATCTTAACAGCATTACTATTGTAACCTTCACACTATAAGCTAACTTACCTCATCAGAGCCTGCAATCATGACACATATTTTTTCCACATGAACTTTCTCTAGCTTCAAAAGTGTGAATATTTTCAAAACATTTGGATGTTCCAAGAGAATTCTTTTAAACATTAAAGTGGATATCTTTTCATGCTTTAATTCTTTTAATTTCTTCTTCTAAGTTTACAGAGAATTTATTAGTATCAATTATCATAAAGTTAGTCACTTACTTTATCCATTACTTTGTACTTCATTTCTTTGAGGACTTGCTCAAATAAGTGAGAAAATGGACCGTGTCCTACATATTTTAAATGCAAACGTATTGATCCCATTTCATTTTATTGGTCAAGGATGCTATCATACCTAATGCCAGTCTCTACAGTAGCATAATAATTAGCACATTTTGAAACCCACTTCTCACAAATATAAATATTGGGTGCGTTGACCTTCTACTTAAGCGCTAGGTTAACTGGTTGCATGACGTCAACAAACCCATTATGTATATTTAAAGCAGAGTTATTTACTGCCTCACATTTCAGTGTGTGAATACATTAGAGAATAGACTATTTCAGTAAAAATAAAAAAACAATTGGTAAGATCATAATTGAACAGTGTGTAGAGTCAGTAATAGAGCTCTCATTTTGGATCATTCTCATAGCACAAAATGTATGTGAAGTATGCTTTTAATGACTGAAAATATTGTAATTGCAAATTTAATCAAGTATTACAAATTCATTATCAGTTAGCAATTTCAAACATGCTTAGTTCTAAAAAAAAACAAGCATACATAATACCCAGGCAAATTTTTTAAATAATTAGGGAATAATTTTAATATCAAATAGAATACTATAGCAAATTAATTAGGATGCCACAAATTTGAGATTTAAAAACAATGTTTTACCTGCCAAATTATTTTTGCACGTAATAATCATCATTCTCATATGTAGAAAATAAAATTACCTAAATCATGACATAATCCAGCCAAGCGAATACAGTATTCATCAAGATTTGATATTGATTCTTCTCCAGATGATTGCCGCAGATGTTTCACAAACTCACCCGCAAGATGACACACTCTTGACGTATTAATATATTTTTTATGAAATATATATATATATAGGAATATTACTTGTAAACCTGTATTAATATTACTAAATTAACATTATCATGCCAGATTATTGTTGTATTTCAGTGTCTATAATTAGTCACAATATATTGTGATTACAAATATTATTCTGCAATGCTTCAAAGACTATAATACTCTCATATCTTTATTTCTTTTTTCTTTTCTTTTTTTTTTCCCCTATTTTTTTGTAGGTCTTGCTTGCTCTGTCACCCACTCTGTATTGACTGAACACTAAGTCATTTAACTGAGTTATGAAAGAGTGTTCACCTACTGTAGGCAACCATCATCCATGGGTATAGGAAAACCTGAGAAGCATGAGAAGGGTCAAGAAAAATTGAAGGGTGAAGAAAATTTGAAGGTGCAAGAAAAACTGACTGATGTAACAATTTCAATGAAGAAGTAAAAAAAATGCACAGAAAGGACAGCGATACCGAGGAGCAGAAGAGATAGACAAAGAAGGGAAGAAAGGAATCCATGAGTTCAAAAGAGGAATAAGAAAAACTGGGATGGCTCAGTAAGAAAGAGAGCAGGAGAGGGAAACCATACATAAAATACCTTATGCTACTCCTAATTTGCACAAGTTTATACATCAGGTGCCACTATGTGGCTCGGTATTGCTAGTATGGAATCATTAGTTATTAAAATAACTCACCCAATGGAATGCTCAAATCTAGTGTGCACTGCTCCTGGATAGACATGACTCAATCCTCCTAAGTTAAAAAAAAAGTGCAGAATAGTTACAAACTATTTCGTCTGGAATTAAGCCAAAAGCTTGTGTACATCGCAAAATTCATTATCAATTATTATAATCATAGTTATTATATAAATTAATAGCTATAGGCTTTCTTGAACATAAAATCAATATACACTAATATATAGTCATTCTTTACTATTTTTATTCTAGGATGTAGCTAAGCCTGTGCCTGGCTTTGATATTATAACTATAATTAGCCAGCGAAGCAGTGAGACTGACACTCTCAGGGGTAACACAATTGAAAATCGGGGATGTTTGTTTGTTGGTGAGCGAGCGAAGCGAGCGAGACAGTATTAGGGGTGGACAATGCAAAATCGGGTATATGTTCGATGTATATATATATACTAGTGGTATGCTTGAACACAAATGGCGAGCGAGGCTTAAACTCACTATTGTTAAACGATTGATTTTAACAACTAACTGTCAAGCTACTAAATAAAATCGAGTTTTTAAATTACGTATATGCGGTAAAGGGGATTCAATGCCATAGTAACTGCTCCCCGTAACTGTTTGAATCGAAAAAGAAGCAACAAAATCGAGTCACGTTATTTAAATTTTTCTTTGTGATATTCTTAATAGTAGTTGTAACGCACAATACTTTTACACAACTGAACATGTTAGTCAATTGGACAATGAATTTTCCAGCAAATATTGCTGCGTAGTGCTTATAACTGTGACAAATAGCGTATTAACTTACCGCCGCCACTAACTCAAATAGAAATAGAGCAGCTCCCATAAGTTATTGAGTTTTAACTGCACCCGCAAAACAATTCAAAGCGGTAAACAATTCAATTTCTAAGGTGATACGGGTAATGGTCGCTAAACTGGAGGATTCTGTTTAGTGAAGTTTGGGACGGGGTTGAACACGGAGCGAACACAAAAATATGCGAGGGTCAAAGTACAAAATGACATACGTACGTGCAAACATATATATAAACTAGTGGTGTGCTTGAGCACAAATGGCAGCGAGCCTGATAGCTAGTCAGGTAACATAAAACTAAGTATTGTTACTATGTTTTAGCTTAGTTCATGCAAAAACTATAATAGCAGGTGTGACCTTTTATTTCAGTAAACAAATACAAAATCACTCTCGTGCCTGATTAATGGTAACTTTTGTAGTATTAAACTTCTGCCATTCTGGTAATCTCAATTATCAGTAACTCTTGAACAAACTCTCAGCTACAATAAACAAAAAAACCAGTGTAATTTTAGCCAAATAATACTTACCTCAATTTCCTGAGTATTAATAACTTCTGTGGTATCAAGTTTAAATTACTTTGACTATCTGAATTACCTCGAATTTTTGACAAGCTCTCAGCTACAAAAACAAAAGACAATCAATTTTAGCACACAAATACAAAATTACATTCTTACCTCATTTTCTTGAGCAGTGGTAACTTTTGTAGTACCAAATTTGAGCCATTCTGACTATTTAATATACCAGTCACTGTTGACAACAAGCTCTTAGCGACAAAAAAGTAAGGCCAGACAACAACTAACACTCAAGCTACTAAATAAAAGTTGAGTTTTAAAATTACGTATGCGGTAAAGGGGATTCAATGACATAGTAACCGCTCCCCGCAACTGTTTGAATTAAAAAAAAGAAGCAACAAAATCAAGTCACGTTATTTAAAGTTTTCTTTGTGACATTCTTAATAGTAGTTGTAACACACAATACTTGCACACAACTGACCATACCAACGCAAGACTTACCTTCGTGGTTCGTCTAGTGGACAATGAATTTTCAAGTAAATGCTGTTGAGTAGGGCTTAGCGTATTAACTTACCACCGCCACTAACTCGAATAGAAATGGAGCTCCCATAACATTTTGAGCACCCGCAAAACAATTCAAAGCGGTAAACAATTCAATTTCTAAGGTGATACGGGTAATGGTCGCTTACCGGAAAATTCTGTTTAGTGTAGTTTGGGACGGGGTCGAACGCGGAGCGAACGCGGAGCGAACACAAAAATACGGAAGGTCAAAGTACAAAATGACATACATACATCCATATACAAATACACAAAACAGTTTTTTCTGAAACTACAGCATTAAATTCCGGCGAAAACGCTTGTTTTTAAGACACAAAAAGTTGCTGCGACCGGTTTCTATGGCATTGAAGATCATTTTCCAGACGTAATTTAAAAACTTCCCCGTTTTAGGGGGATACAAAGTGCCGATTGTTGGTTGTCAAAAGCTAGCTATTGGTAGTCAGAATTCCGTAATATTAATGATAAGGAAGCTAACACTACTCGAGGGAAGCTGGGGTAAGTACGTAATTCCATATTTATTTTAAATATGCAAAATAACTCTGGCCTTTCTTTTTTGTAGCTAGGAGCTTGTTGTCAACATTGACTGGTAAATTCAAATAGTCAGAATGACTAAATTTGATACTACGGAAGTTACCATTGCTCAAGGTAAGAAAGTAATTTTGTATTTGTGTTGTAAAATTGATGGTCTTTGGTTTTTTGTAGCTGAGAGCTTGTTGTCAAGAAATCGAAGTAATTCAGATAGTCAAAGTAACTTAAATTTGATACTACAGAAGTTATCAATACTCAGGAAATTGTCCATATTATGTGTTAGCTAAAATTGCAAATAATAACATGGGTTTATTTTTTTATCATAGCTGAGAGCTTGTTCAAGAGTTACTGGTAATTGAGGTTATCAGAATGGCTGATGTTTGATACTACAGAAGTAACCATTAATCAGGTAAGAGAGTAATTTTGCATTTATTTGCTGATTTAAAAGGTCTTAACTGTTGGAGCCAAACCAAGAACTTAACTAACCAACAAATTGACACTATATTCACTCATTATAATTCACCTCCACCAGCTAGCTCAGGGCAGCTGACTTAGCTGCTCTAGGGCAGCTGGTTGTATAGCTTAAGGGTTTATTACCCAGTGTCACTTAGCAATGTTTTTATTATATACTACTCAACTCTAAAAATCTTTAATTCCTACTAGCTGTGGTTAACTCATAACTATCCTATAGTAAAGGATTGAAGTGGCCATTATTGCCTAGCTTAGTAACTAACATTTTTGGTCCTTCAAGCATGATAATCTGGTTACTCAGGTTCTCAGCTATTTACAACTTTTATTGCTATTTCTGCTAACTACACTTCACTGTCAACTTCAAATATAATGTCTGAAGACCAAATAGCATTACTAAAACGAAAAAGAGC
>WLWI01003390.1_pt1 | contig 13669 bp, 15 predicted proteins | sample 6701501 | NCBI WGS metagenome assembly WLWI01 (sample SAMN12718690, study PRJNA515312) | sponge metagenome | isolation source: marine sponge | host: Mycale hentscheli | place: New Zealand: South Island, Marlborough, Capsize Point | collected 2014-11-01
CTGGAACTTTCTTTTCAACGTGCGGCTCCTCCTAATCTGTTGTAAAACATTCCGTCTAATACGGGTAGAGGTTCTGTGGTAAAGAAGGACATTGTCTCCAACTAAAAACTACTCAAACTGTACGTTTCCAAGGTTAACACTGCACGCGTGCGCACTTATCCGTACTATTTCACTTAGTTACCAAGGTATTTCAATTAGTTACGCGCTATTTCACTTTCCCCGTGTGATTTCAATTGAACAGCGATTTTTCCCATACATTTTTTAATGGGCAACTTACGCGCCGTACTATTAATAGTACTTATTACATGAGTCAGAGTGTGATATGGTGAAATATTTCACGAGCAGGCTAATTTATTTTCAAGACCCAAAGGTGAGTGAAAATAAAGCCTGAGAGTGAAACATCTAGCCATATCACTCTGACGTGGCTGGGTAGGCTCCACTAGAGTAAAGGTAGCTGTAAAAACCCAGAAAATGTGTACGCCAGGCCTGGTTGCTATAACTACATGTACTCTGGTAATGAGCTTGTGCAATACAGCCATGAGATAACACTTTGCGATATTGTGAGATATCTCACGGGTCATGTACCTAAAAATATCATTGTGAAGATATCTAGTGTGGAATAAATATAATATTATATGTATTAGCTGAACCACGAGTTGGCGGTTATCTGTCAGTGATGATGTCAGGAGTTGTCACGGTAAAACCACCTGGTATTTGTTTTACAAGCAAACTTGAGAGGGGTCAATCAACAATTTTTTATTTTTATTTCAGGGGGGAGGGGGAGGGGAGGGGGAGGGGCTTCCTCAAAAAGGCCTAAACAAATTCCCTGGTTGAATTATTTAACACCACAGTTACCATTGCAAACAGATTTTTTAAATATCCAATATAGTTTGTACTGAGGATCATTAGAATGATCAACTACAGAAAGTGCACTCAGTTCTGTCAGTCACCTTCAAACAGAAACATGAGTGATGATAGAGATGATATCCAGTGAGGCTCACAAGGAAAGACGTTATACTGTAAAGAATGATTTTTCATTTCAATCTACTTTAGACTGGAACTGAATACTGTTCGCAAACTCTTCGTACTGAAAAAAATAAAGTTTTTTCTTCGTAGCTGAAAAAACAAACAAATCACTTTATTGTTCTGTTGTGCATCTCAGCCAGGGGGGGGGGAGGGGGAGGGGGGAGGGGACATACACCTGATATGGTAAAGTGTCATGTATTGTCCACAGGCGATTTAAAAGCACTTACAGTCAAACTCCTAACCACACCCATGATTAACCCCTTCAATAATTAATTACCTAGTGCAAAACTAGTGCAGCTGCAGCAATCGAATAGATGAATAAGCTCCACCCAGCTAATTAGCTGCTCTCTGTGCCTACCCTTTCAGCAGTGCACACTCACTCAAAGTACTGATACTTCATGACTTTCCTATCCTGCCATAGCAACTGACTGAGCACTACTCTCTGCAGTCTGGACTTCCTACCTGCTAGACATTACAACTCAAACTTAAGAATAAGCTCCACACAAACACCCTACCTCAAACAGACTCTAGTTCAGAGCTGAACACAGCTCCGAAGCCATATATATAGCAAGAGCATAACCAGTCCATTGTGTTAGCAACCCCCTCTCTCACCAACACACACCACAGCTACTCTACCAGTCACTCACCTCCAGCTCCAGTTGCAGCCGCAGCCTTCTTATACAGTAGTCGCACACCAGAAGCTAATCAAGACTACCGACCCTGCGCTCAGAGTTTTCCGTCAAATAATCAGTCGTCAGATCACCTTCTCTACAGCTCTATTATTCATCGATTATACGTGATCAGCAAGGGTCAGTTTTGCTAAATATGCATGCGCAGGTAAAAAGCCACGCCCATAGTTACAGCTCGTCAAGTTTTTGTTGATTTTGTTTGTTTACTAACTCATTGAGGACCTCAGCTCCTTGCGCAATGACTAAAATAGCCACAAGAAATGTTGCATAATAGAAAACAAAGTGACTAAAAATGCTTGTACTACAATATACTAGATATAATAATTCTATGCTAGATAATTGCACTATAGTATGACTCATGCATGACTCTACTACAAAATATATGCTCTGCTTTATGGTGACTAGGCTTGTCTCAGCTAGAACACAAAAATATAGAGAAAAAAAGACAACAATAATAACAAAAAACAATCACATAGCAGTGGCGTAGGAAGTGTGTGTGTGTGGTCAGGGGGATGGGGTGGGGCTGGAGCTTTGGAGCCTCCCATTATTTTTTGACACAACTGTCAGAACTAATCCGTCCAAAAATTGGGACAAATTGGCTCACTGAAGTAAACATGCGCCCTTTTAAAAATGTGATTTCTCGCATGAACACCAACAAACCACAAAACACATTCCCTTGCAGCCCACCCATTCCGAAACATCCTCCTATGTACACCATGCAGGAATAAAATATAAGGAGAATGTCCCGATACATACAGACAATGCAGTTTATAAGTCAACTGCCTACTAACTTGTGCTCTTCATTCATAACTTAATATTCAAATCTTATACTAATAATTTTTGAGTTTTGACCTAAATAATTTGGGCCCTTCTCGGTCGTTAGTGCTGGATCTGCCCCTGCATGTGTTGATGTGCTCTATTTAGAGACTCTTCCTCGGTCCAAAAATAAGTGTTATTATTTGATGCATTTAAGCAGACACTGAACAAACTCTAATTCTATACTTCAATCTGATCTGAAATTCCAGTGTACATTCAACAGACAGTTATACAGTGAAACCTCTCTTAATGGACATTCCATATGCATGTAACGGACATCTCTCTGTAATGGACAATAGTAAAAGCACTGATGGGAGTTACCATTACTAAATAAGAACCTCTATGTAATATACACCTCTGTATAATAGACAAATCTGGTTGTTCTTCAAGTGTCCATTATTCAGAGGTTCCACTGTATATCCAGGATGGGGGACAGCTAGTTATCCAGTGATGGGGGACAGCTAGTTATCCAGTGATGGGGGACAGCTAGTTATCCAGTGATGGGGGACAGCTAGTTGTCCAGTGATGGGGGACAGCTAGTTGTCCAGTGATGGGGGACAGCTAATTATCCAGTGATAGCTAGTTATCCAGTGATGGGGGACAGCTAGTTATCCAGTGATGGGGACAGCTAGTTATCCAGTGATTATCCAGTGATGGGGGATAGCTAGTTATTTAGGGTTATGGAACAGCTAGCTGGACAGCAAGTTATCCTGGGTAGGCTAGATTTTCAAGTTCTGCTGATTTTGCTTAGCTGCATAGAAAATTAGTCAGTTTGACGGCCAAGCAATATACAGTTTAGCCACTAAAATTCACAAGTTCGATCTGAACATAACAAAATGGGCAAAAGAAGAGCGAAAGAAAAGAAAATCAAGGGCATAAAAAGAATGGCAAAATTAGAAAAGGCAAATTTGGTCTAGGCTTACACTTTACCCAACATATAGCTATAATAATATATATTTTAGTAAAAATGTTGAATTTTTTGTTATAATTATAGCTAGTTATTAATTTTACCCGTTTCCCTCTAATTTAGCGATAGCTATAGTTTAAGTAAAAAAATATAGTTATGGTTATAGTTTATTTTACTGAAATCAATTGAGCTAGCTATACTAGCTAGATTAGCTAAAGTTCAAGTAATAATAGCTAGTTCATAATAGTTTTTGTTAACAGCTCTTTATGATAGCTACACTTGTAGTTTTTACTAGGAAATGATTTTAGTAAGAGAAAATTAGTTATCTGTTATAGCTAATTCAATTGCAATAAAATGGAATGATAGCTATATAAAAATAATAACATCATCATATAAAAATACAGCACACAGATATAATTCATAAAACACAAGATACCACAAATACATGAATGATTGCCAGAGGATGAAGGAGTGAGTCTCCAGTAGTTCAACTAGGAGGAGCGGCTAGCTGGCCATAAGGGTTCAGACCTTCAGTGAAGTAGTAATGAGAAGAATGTCTGCCAGAGACAAGCTTCATGAGCCTCATGCGATGGAGCTTGTTTTTCACTCCTAACTCCTTCTCAAGGATCTGTTCATCACATTCTACAAGAACCTCTCCGTCAATGGTTTCTTCACAGAAGGCTTGCTTGTACACAGAGAGCTTCATCGCATCCAACAGCATCAGAACCTGCAGGAGCATGTCACAGACTGAGATGATGGTGAGTGGATACTTGAAAATAGCCTCATAATATACAGCTATCAATAAAGTCATTGTACACTCTAATAGCACAACATGGAGGAAGGAGACAGCCTCTGAGTGCCAGAATAATAATCTAAATGCAAAATTAATTACCACTGTAACATAATGTACAGTAGCAAACTATATGTGTATGTATATATGAATAATTTTAGACACCAATGTTTTTATGATCTTTTAAAATATATAATATACAGAATAATGATGCAATATTAATAGTATTAAAACTACACGCACCTCTGTGTTGCTGAGAGTCTTGAGAGCGGCCAGGTTGTCTCTCTCCTGCTCGGGGTTGATGGCAGTGACACCAGTGGGAGGGGCTGCAAAGTTCCTGCCAATAGAGCCGGTCAGAGTGGGAGAGAAGGACATAGTATTCCCCCGAGGAATGCCTTCTGATACACATGTGACAGAAACATGTAAATATATTATATTATATCCATAAGCATCCATTGACTAACTCTCACATACATGTAACCACCTACTAAAACACATACATGCTATTGATAACATCGTGAAATAGTAAATACAATATTTTCCCAGACAGGAAATGCAGATAAAGATGTGTTAGTATTAGAAATATGGAGCTAAAGCATTTATTAAATGACATGATTTAAGTAAATCCTATTATTACATTTGTCAATTAGTTTTTAGGAATCTTCAGCCCACGCCAGATCATTTACACTCTTACAATATTATTACTCATTACTACACGATGCTTCACCCTAATTTAAACTCCACTCACCTGGAGAAGCCGACATTCCCTTGACCTGAATAACCTCCTGTTTGAGAGTGAAACAATCTTGCCTGAGGCCCTCAATGGCTACGTTTAGTCTCGCTATTTCCTCCCTCAATCCTCTTATTTGACTAGTAGAATCTTCGTGTCTGGCGTCTGCAAGAGCCTTCATGGACTTCACCGTCAGACGTAGCTCCGCCAACTCTTTATCGCCTGCACCCGGGCTAGTGCTGCCGGTGACAACAGATGCGGGGATTGGGGGGCTGTCCTTTCTAGTAGGTACGGCAGGCGGTGATACGACCGCAGGCATTTGATTATGATAGACTGAATCACTCGAGTCTGCAGACATGCTCGTGGGAAGAAGTTTCGACTTCATTACATTAACAGATTTCAACTTCCAGCTAGAACTCTCTGTCCCTGGTGTTCCCTCAAGAGACTTAGAAGGTTCTCGTGGGTTCACGAAGGGATATTTTTGAGTTCTTTGTTGAGAAGTTTTAGGAGAATCTCGTGGTGCTAAGTGAGGCTGAGGCTGAGGAGATTTCGGAGGAGATTTAGGTCTTGGAGCTACTGGAGGCTGTGTTACTCTCTTCTCCGGCTTTGACTTGATCATAACGTCAGGATAGTTCTTCGCCCCTCTAGCCGGAATACTGGGTGGTGCTACAGGGGGTTTAACACTGGAGGTCTGAGGGGGCGGAGATTCCGATGAATCTTGCTGACTTGGAATAGGAGGGAGGGGCTGATTTAGAGCAGAGCGAAACTGGTACGGTAGTGGTGCAGCTGCAAGACACAATAGCAAATGAATGAATTATTAAAATAGTTTAAAGAAAGGGTACTGAAAAATCAATTCCAAAAAACACATACACCACACATACATACATAATGTGACGTTCAGCCTTATCTGGCAACCCAACACTGTCCAATACACACACACACACACACACACACACACACACACACAATTTCATCTGAAGTTGAACTGAAGACCTAAATGTACATACATGCCTTAGACATACTTGCACACACTTCATATGCAGTAGATAACAAAATACGTGTATATAATATTACATATACAAATATATACCTAATAACCACTAACTCGACCCTTTAACCCTGCACCTTACCTCACCTTACCTTCATGCTCGTTGTAAACTTTGTCAGACATTGTGAAGTCCATTCCACGATACTCGTAACCTTGACGAACCCTCCGGCCAATCTTAGACGGTCGTCTATCCCGGTCCTGATCATCCGTTGCATCTTTCATGTCTTTGATCCGCGAGAGGTCAAAGTTCCTGATGAAGGACTTGGTGGTCATGTAAAGGTCCTCCTCATCTGTGTTCAATATCGTCACTTCAATCTCCATCTCGATGGGAATGGAAATAGGTAAGGTGTCATCAGAGTCTTCATCCACTGTGAACATAATAAGACCAGAAGTGTCAAAATAGGTACAGTGTCAACAAGTACTAAAGTGAAATTATCAGGTTCACCAATAGTGTGTTAGTATCTTCAGATCTCACTCAACACAATCCATGCCAGCCAACGTCATTTGATACAGGAGAATATCACAAGTCTTGTTGGCTTAATATTTACACAAGTGCCACAGACACAAGAAATTATTAAAACTCTAAATAAACAGATTAATCTGTTTCTTCTCCAAGGAGTTAGGAAGGAATCAGAAGAGTGATATTCTGAATAATACATTTATTATGTACTGCCTATGTGTGAATACCATAGTAACCAGTTTCTAGTGCAATAAACACTCGCATAAACTGGGGGGATGTGATAACTCTGAGCACAGGTGATATGGGAAAGTATTGCCTTAAGCCACATCCTGTTTACTTAAATAAATTTCCTATGCGGCAACAGGTATCGTTCAGTACATAATAACACCTAGCTGTTACAATTCCACGTATACATGCATGCAGCACAACATGGTCTGTACGTCTACACAAACTTCAAAATATAACAGACTTTAGATGTCATCCTTTTCGTATCGTAATTCAGTCTTTTCAAAGCGAAGATTAAAGGACATCATTTCACATTAAATCTGGTATATTTATAAGCAGTAACCATGGCACCCTGCCAGCCACAGATAGGTAAACATAAACACACAAATATTATATCCAATGCACAGCACATACTAACACACAACCGCTCATGCTAATGGACTTATTGAACCTTCAGCTGCCTCATGATATACAGTGTAAATTTAACACTATCATTTCAATAAAACTTTTAGACTAAAACTTTTAGACTTATTCTATCCTTTCCAAGTGAAAATAAAATAATATTAGCCTGAGATTAATGTGGTATTATTTGTCAACAGTAGTCATGCATTCACAGAAACAGCAATGGATACTGTATCTGAACACAAACACACATATATATCTCCAATGTACATATACAAACACGTACTATCTGCATCGTCATCCCAACAGGTGGTTGCTATGACAGCGGACTCGATGCTGGTGTGGGTGATGATGACCTTATCTGATCTGAGGTGCGGGGGCAGGTCATCCATGTCCTCATCGTCGGGGGGATACATCATCACATCCAGAGGCAACATCTCAGAGAATACCTCAATAATGTCAGTGAGGTGGGAAGACACTTGATCAGGAGAGGTAAAAAATGTGGCACTACAGTCCTCCTGTAACACACACACACACACACACACACATACAAGTCATAAGAAATTATTAAAACTCTAAACAGATTAATCAGTTTAAATGGACAATCTTCTCCAAGTAGTTTGGAAGAAAATGTGTGAAGAACTCTACCAGTGGGCAGGTCTTGAGATGATGGGTCATAAATAGATTTATGGTGTAATTAACTGACAGAAAACATCTTCAATTCATGATCTATGAATCTGATTGAGAGCTGAAAAGATTGAGTATATTTAGTGGAGGAGGAAATGTAAATTTATGACCAAATAAATATAGTTATAAAAACGGCACCCACACATACAACCATACTCACACATACACACACTCTCACACTCACACATACACATACACACTCACACACATACATACTCACACACAGCTCTGCGGACTACCATGCAACATTCAATCTCACTTCAATTGCCAAAGCCTTCCTGTAGTGGACTTACATATAGAGTCTTATCCTCCCTTTTCGTGGCGCTGTACACCTTCAGGAATGGCTTCCTCAGCATGGACTTGCCCATCTTCCTGACCAGCAGAATCTCATCCTTCTCCAACACCTTACCATCGCTCAGCGGAGCTTGTGAACACGACGTCACCTTCAGAGCTCTGGGAAGAACCTTGGCTTGCACAACTTCCGACACAGAAGAAAAAGTCGTCCCCTTCACTGCTTGCTTGAAGTTATTCCTGAAGTCAAAGAAAACAAGCTAAAGTTTTTCTTTGTTAAAAATAACAATAGCCCAGTTATGTATATGCATTGTAGCAGCTGAACTACAGAGACACAACTACTACATACACATACTGGGACAGATTAAATAGTTTCAGTCACTGTGCTGAGTCACTGTGCTGGTCGTCAACAAGCTTTCGGCAAGCCACTCGTTGATATATTGACTTGATATTTCACAATATACATGTAGATCATCTCAGACAGCTATTAACTGTATTTTTCCAGCAATGGTATATATTATATATAATATATTGGAAGTACAGATGCACACACACACACACACACACAAACTGCCCTATTAAACACATAAACACTATACCAACTTAAACTAACGAAGTGTAAAATTCCATTTGTTGCCTAGTAACAAGCCCCATAATAACAACTACTCACAATAAGCCTGTGCTGCTATGAGACACTTAGGGAGAGTCCAGAAGTACTAATTATAACCTAGTCTCAGCAACACTAGCAATTAGCAATATTTCAAATATTTGGCTAAAATATGAAATCCTTACTTGCAAATGAATTGCAATGTCTACTAGTAACAACCAGCCACATACAAGATGTGCAAGTCTTACGACCATATGACATGCGTATTATACATGATGTCACATGCCAATCACATGACATGTCCCATGCAATCTGTGGTGCACTCACTTGGGGTTGTAGAGAATGCCGAATTTGATGGTAGAGTTGAGAGGGATGGAGAAGCTGGCATTACCACAGTCTTGGACGGACACCACTCTCTCGTTCTTCAAGAAATGGAAGTTGTAAATGTCTCCGGAAGATATCACAAATCTAACACGAACACAAACACAGAAGTGACATGTTGACTCAACTCTCAACTTGAAGACAAACCATATCACAATCATGTAAAGACACATATTCTAGATTCAATAAATTACAGTACAAAGTGCCCAGTCAGAGGGGCTAAGAAAAAAGTACCCACAGGCTATTCACACCCACAACCCACCCACCCACCCACACCCACCCACAAACACACACTGTACCTGCTACAGCTATTCCAAGGATTGAACCACCCCTTACCTATTGAGGTGTACAGTAAGCAATATTAATTCAGTCACAGCCACTAGATAAGATGCAGTATCAATACAAGAGTAGAGGATACATATTAATAGAATTTACTTCACTAGTCACACACAAACTTCATCTGGCCAGATAACCGCGGTATCACTTTAGCTAAACCACACCCACTGACCTCTCCTCCTGGCCACAGAACCTCCAGCTAAAAACCACACCCACTGACCTCTCCTCCTGTCCACAGAATCCTTCATCCACTCGTACTTTAAGAGGCAGTGATTTGCTGTACTTGCGGACGAGGTCTGCTAGCATGAGAGTCTCTCCATCTTCACTGGTGACACTCCCCGACTGTTGATGCTGAGGGGTGTGGCTTTGGGTGGAGCCAGCATAGGAAAGCGACGATTCCATCTTGTTTGGTCTAGCATTATTCTCATAGTTCATCTAAAAACAACAAAATTAATAATAATAATAATAATAATAACAATAATAATAATAATAATAATAATAGGAATACTAATAACAATTCATTGTTAATATTTTTACCAGTACACAAAATATTTTATCAAATTCTGAATTGAAATAATTGTCAAGTGAGAGTTTCAAACACATCACTATAGATAATTAATTAACTTTCTTGTAGTAGAATAAATTCCTTTCTTTGAGACGTTTCGGTCCATGGACCTTCTTCAGTCAGGAATTTATTCTACTACAAGAAAGTTAATTAATTATCTATAGTGAAATAGTATATATGTGTAGCAATGAGTTTATAACTTCATTTCTTTTCTTTCTTTTTTTTTTTATAGTATTTTTGTAACAAAACTATTTTAAATTAGTAATATTTTCTATTGCGACAAGACAACAACTAGTCATACCCTTCCTCTGGGGGTGGTGTCCGCGTAGTTTCTGGGAGGCCAGGCAGGTTTCCCGGCATGACCGGGAAGAGACTAGTGAGAGAGAGAGAGAGAAGCATGAGCAATACACAAATAAATACTTTTCCCAAATATTAAAATGAAATACTTTCTCAAGACACAAACAAATAAACACACATCAGCAAAGTGATTCCATCCCAAACACTAAAAGAGTGAAGCAGCTGTTTCATGTTGAAATAGAAACAGTTGACAACAATAATTTCATAAGTTAAATAAGCTCAAAACCGCAAAAAAACAAATAAAATGTATCAAAGGCTCTATTTACCTTCAGACTCAACCCACGAAACCTTTTGATGTTCAAACTCATTCTCTGAATAAAGCGGCAAACAGACTTGTAGTTCAGCAGAGACTGGACGAGAATGACACAGTGAGAGAAATGGTGGACTTTTATATCACCACCTCTCACCAACAACTCAGCTACTACCACACAATGCCTTTTATGGGAAGAAGATGAGAAAGAACACAGCCTGCAGCTTCTTACAACTCCATACACACAGCTCCATGCCCACAGTCAGATATTTCTACTTTGTTGGGTTTGAGGCTACAAACTTTCCACCCCCCACAGCTGCTTGCTCTATCCCATAAAAGGAACCCAGCAGGCAACTCAACCTTTAATTCACCACAGTTAATCAAAAACCCACTTTGTGAGTGTCCAGCTTGTGCCCATGGCCCAATGATGGTAAATGCACACACTCCGCTACAACCATCTGAGGTCTAATCAAGTGGCCACCATTATTTCTAGAGTAAGCCACAGGATTCAAAGCATAAATTAATTTAAACTCTTGAACTTTGAACAGCTGCTTTTCATCAACCACCCCAAACTTCCTGCCATGTCCTCCATATACATATCCTCCTCCCCCAGCCAGAGAGTTATCCTCTCCAGCCACAAGTTTCCTCCAGCCAATCCTCTCAGCCATGGATATCCTCCAGCCAGTTCTCTACAAAGGCTTCCCTGAGTAAGCCGTACAGTTCTGTTTCCTGATTAACTGAATCCACAGCTTTGATAAATTAACAATATTTTGCATGTTGAAAGTGAAATACATTTTTAACTAAGTTGAGACGTCCCTTTTCTATTCTAGTAATTTTGAGCTTTAAATAAGGAAGTATTTGTTGATTCAACAACTTGGAACAGATGACTAGCAGGTCCTGGCAGCTACACTTCCTTCTGTATCATAATAAGATATACACTAATTTCTTTTCCTCTTCCATTTATTTACATAGATTAGACATTTAACAGTAACTTCACATGAACAAAACACTGACAAATGTAGAGAGAGACCTTTACAAGGAAGAATTAAGCCAACAACAGAGTAACAACACTCAAACAAACTAAAACCAGGTCTTAGGAACGTGAAACTAAATTGAAACTTGGAAGATTTGGGACGTCATTAGAAGATAAGGTTGTGCTTGTTATGTTTCAAATTTTACTGCACATTATCTTACATCGTCCAGAAAGAATGAGACTGCTAGCCTTATGTCACCAAAATATAATACATGTATGTATGTATGTATGTATGTTAGAGCTGAGGAGGATGAAGAGAAAAGAACATCCACTTAAATAAGAGATTTATGTTGACTTTACTAAATGGAACAGTGCACGGCAAAATCAGGCAAACATGGGCTCCATCAATATACTTTTGATTTGCAATGTTTGTTGGCATCCAGATGGGACGTAGTAACTGTTTCAATTCATCTTTAATACAGTTTGGAGAAGCATATAAATGACTATTCCCTACGTTTTAACACGCACCACATTGTGCCCGACTTCCTGTGGAAAATCATCGCAAATGTTCATTGTGAACTAACACTGTCCTGACCAACACATCCTGTGTCCAGCTGCAGTACGACAGTAAATGATACTATTCATGAGATATTAATTAGGGAATACACCTGGGGAAGTTCCCCAATATTCAACCGGCTCTATCAGACTATCACAGTGTACTGTTCCTATGTATTAGTTATTACATCTCTACATGTTTGCCGATAAAGAACAGTCCCATAAAATGCCAGCTAGCAACCGACTAATAATAATAAGAGAGTTCAAAGAATTTTACTTTTCTAGAGACATTAAGTTTCAGTATGTGAGCATTGCTGCATGGAATATCACCCAAAGTAAACACAGAGAAGTAGATATTACTGTAGGACAACACCCACCACTTCACCTACCAATTACTACAAATAGCAAAACATACCTCATCACAGTTTGTTGTCTTGTACTCAAGTGGTAAGTAACAAGCAAGTCAGATAACATCGTAACAATCCTTCTCCTGTGAGAGAGTGTGATGTGTAGAATGTAACACAAGATGGCTAGCACTAGTAGTATGTACATGTGTGAGATTATTGGAGACTAAATAACATCTAGTTAATGTGTGTGCATGCATGCGTGTGTGTGTGTGTGTGTGTGTGTGTGTTTGGACGCATACTCCTGGCTATTCCACACACACATTAATAAGAAGGTTAAGAATTGGCTGGCACTGCAGGAAGGAAGAGGAGTAGACCACTACACACACACAAGCCTTATGAAATCTCTCTACTGATGTCCAACTAGAGTGGTTCATGTTTCTACAGCAGGAGTCCCAGGTACAAGGTTTACTGAATGAGCTTGAGGTTGTGTGAAGGATCTCGATCAATAGCAGCAGAGTGTGTTATAAATGAGGACAGAGGTCAAGCATGTCAGGATATACAGGTATGTATGTATGTATGTATGTATAGCAACAGGTGGGCCAAGCTAGCGCTCCATTTGGTGCAGGTGCATCCACAGTTACCTTCTTCCGACACAGGGTTATTTCTGAGCTACTGTTAGTGCCTGCGAGAGTCAGTAGTGGAATTCACATGCTGCCAGTTACAGTATAATGACAGTGTTGCCATGGCGATGTCAGGCTTCCACCCACACTCAATTAATCACCAATGAACCTGCGACTAGTGACTCGGACAGCCGACAGGTCAGTGCCTGTTTACACACAAGCTAGGTATCTATAGTAGTAGTAGTAGTAATAATAATAATAATAATAATAATAGCAGTAGTAGTAGTAGTAGTAGTGCACTATTGATATCTGAGACACAGATAACCCCATGAACACTGATCACTTTCTCGTATTCTTTTATATCAATTATTTTCACCTCTTGTTTTTATATCCACTGGTTTGGAATGTTGTATAAAAAAAACTTTAAAACTAAAAAAAAAAAAAAAAAAAGTAATAGTAGTAGTAGTAGTTTGGCGAGCGAGCGTAGCGAGCGAGACACTTACAGGGGTAAAAATGAAAAAATCGGGGATGTTTGTTTATTTGTATATATGTATGGACGTACGTAAGGCATTTTTGTACTTTGACCCTCGCGTTTTTGTGTTAGTTC
>WLWI01003392.1_pt1 | contig 13669 bp, 7 predicted proteins | sample 6701501 | NCBI WGS metagenome assembly WLWI01 (sample SAMN12718690, study PRJNA515312) | sponge metagenome | isolation source: marine sponge | host: Mycale hentscheli | place: New Zealand: South Island, Marlborough, Capsize Point | collected 2014-11-01
GCACCCTCGGGGATTTCAATGTCTTTGATTTTTTTTTCTGAGATTAAAAAATTCGATTATACCTTATCCCCCCCCCCCCCCCCCAATACCCTGCCCATCATATCTAAAGAATACTTCATCTCCTAGTTGAAAATGGAGCACAGTTTAGTCAGATGTTGTTTGTTTGAATCAATGTGTTTCTGGAGTTTAGTGTATGTTTGTGTGTCTTTATTTTAGGTCACTAAATTTATTCAAGAAGAAATTGTTCCAGCAATTACTCCTTACAAATCTAAACTGGAAGTGGTATCAGAACTGCAAGTATAATATTGTGCAACAGCATTATTTTTTTGTGTTCTTAGTAGTAGTAATAATAATAAAATAATAATAAAATAATAATAATAATAATAATAATAATAATATGATTAACAATAGCTAATGTAATAATTAATAATATCGAAAATAATTAAATAAATAGTTTATAATAATAAACAATAACTTTGTAATAAATAAGCTGTGAGGTCAATACAGAATTTTATCTGAAGAAGATATTTAAAAATGGCTAGAAGTTGACAAATACAAAAATAAATATCCTATAGAGCAATTTATTACATTTCCTCTAGGTACTGATGCAACATTACTGCTAGTATGGTCATCATGGTCTACTGTTGCCCCTTTCCCGAATGCAGTACTAGTGCAGGCTCTCGGTACAGGGACATTGCATTCTCTCCATATCGCAGGATTACTCAACAATGTGATAAATATCTCTCCGTTCTCAGATATCCCCTCAGGGGACTGCTTTAAGCCACTGAGTATTGTTGAATTCTTGTAAAATAAATGATAACAGCAGCCAATGTCTGAAGACAGTCTTCTTAATCCGGTGGCACATGCGCTGAGGCACAATCCTGTAAGTGCAAACAATGCGCACGACTCTACATCAGCATTGTTGTGCTTTACTGGGTCTATCTTTTGTATGGCAGAGTTGCAGTGATCAATTTTTCCTCCATCAGCAGGCTGGCACCATGACAGCAGATGTGCTGCAGAAAGGGAGTCATTGCAGCCTGCTGGATTGGCTATCCACCTAGCAATTGATCCAGCACAACTCTCAGCACAAATTGATTCAAGTTCCTGTTGTCTTAAAGTTGGGTTGTGGTTAAACTTTTCAAATGCTGATCCACAGGTTTTTGCATCTGGAAGTTTTTTCACAAATTTTACCTGCTTTGCATCTGAGCATTGCATAGATGGAAAGGATGAAAATATTTCCGTGACTAAGAGCTCCATTTCAAATGTTTCTGCTTCTTCAGTATCTTTAAATGGATGCGAACAACTTGGTGGAAAGGGAACTTTGCAAGCTGAAAAGAGTCTTGCCAGTCCATCTTTTTTCAACAGGTCATCAGTATTGTCTGAAGAAGGCATGCATTTGTCTAGAGGAAGTGTATACATAAGACCATTAGCACAACAACCAATTTCAGAAACCAATCCTCTTAAAGCTCTCCTACAATTTTCCCCAGGACATTTCTCATTAAATGGTGTAGCACTGGCACATTTGCAAACTTTTAATACTTCAGTGGCATTGTTCTGCTTATGAATTTGGTAACATGTTTGGTCTCTCTGAATACACGTTTCAGCGTTCCCAGTGCATTCTTTGCCACCACAAAGAGTGCCAAAAACTTGATTGGAGAATGTTTCACCCATACATTGTTCAAAATTATTGAATTGTTTTTGTGCTTTGGGCAAACAAAATAATTTACTTAGTTGAGTGAAGTTGTGAGAAGATGCACAGGCTTCCACTGACTCTTCACACGGACGTAGAATTGGTTCCAAACCAGCATTCACTAATACACAAAAGTCGTATTTACCTCTAACATACACTACAGAACATACTGCTGTAATGACCTGGAATAGATAGACCATGGCTTACCCATCCCGGTTGGACCAACGCCACGGACGCTCCGTTCAGAACTTTTATTCACTGGTAGTCAGACTCTTTACCAAACTCTACCCAGGAAATGTCTGGTCAATTGATATGAGCGCGCGAGTTGTGCAATTGTCCGCGAACTATGTATAGGAGGCTGGGTTATGTGGCAAGCTGAGCTCTTTTCATTGTTTAGTATTAAATGCTACCATGCACAATAGTTATCTACGCCCAATCACCTTACTATAGCAGATACTGTTATGCACAAATTGTGCATCTAGCTAACTATATCCAGTGTGTGTTATATAGCTACTAGTTCAATGCACCCGTCAATCGCAACAACGCTCCAACTTCAAGTATATTTCTCTTATTTCAATATTCATATAATCGAATACAGACAATCCAAATCATTCTGCACAAGTAAAAACTGATGGGGTATAAATACCCAGGCTATAATTAATGTGACTACAACTCAGGAAAATACATTTATTACAATGATCATAATAATGATACAACAACAAATTCTAGCATGCTAGGTTATTACACTGTGCACAATTTTTTCAAGCTGTAGAAAAACTTAAGTTGGTGGTGGGGGGGGGGGGCTTTAGGGCTTTAGCCACCCTGATTCTTATCCAACTGTATAAGGTGATATATAATATGGTTTTTAAAAAATGAAATAAAATGAGTGCTGATCACACAACCCAAGATGACCACAGCAATTTCTAGGCACTGCTATGATTAACTGATTTTTTTTATTGCTAGAAAAGTAACTACTCGTAAAGAATTTTGGAATAATCTGAAAGCTTCTATATTATGTATAATATGTATATTATATTATGGAGATTATTGTGGAGAATACTGGATGTGACTATATAGCTAGAGACAGTTCTTCATGGTGTGTGGATGGTATGTAACAGTTATTATATATCTTTAAAATCTTACCATTTTGTAAGTATCTATTAGTACAGCAGATATGTGCATGTTTTTAGGGGTATTGTGACTTTTGTGATAGAAGCATGAAATTTTGCATGCTGATAGCCAACAACCTGAAGATGATTTTAGGCTATAGCGACATCTCTGATTTGACCTTTTTTGACCTTTAGGTGCTAATTAGTATGCCGTAATTACTACGATTGTAGTAATTTTTGAATTATTAAATTAAATAGTGCCATGTTAGGTATCATATGAAAGCTCATATTAAGAGGAATAATATAAAATTTGAATCAAAGTTATATCTATTTTCAATCAAAAGTTATGGTCGTTTAAGCAACTGTTAAGTGCTGTACACATAGTATTCTGCACAGTAAAACTTGTCATAGCCAACTTGCTTTACGCAAAATGTGAAATCACTGACCGGAGTTATAGAAGATATGGGAAATCCTTTCACTGAGGACAGTAATGATCTTCTTGTGCTCACAGATGTAGCAGAGAGGCAAACACATTATGGGGGAAATGGAGCAACAGTAACTAAACACTTGGATAGCAGCTGCAATTAACACCTGTACAATATTACTGCCCAGTCTGTCAGGTGACCCGAGTACATGGTAGATATGTAGTTTTCCATGAAGGGGAAAGAACAACTCTAGACTGAGGTAAGTATAGATAACTTTTGTATCTGCCTTTAAGCTCATGTTGCAATGATAGGAACAACGGATAAACCACAAGTGGAAAAGCGGAATCATTTCTCAAAGCTTCACGTGTAACACGCACACGCCGAGCTCATCAACTTACCGCTAGTAGTCTGTACTTGCTCTTGAATAAGGCTTACAATAAGTCAGTAGTAGAAGATGAAATCGAAGTAGAACATTTGAAAAGTTGTGTGGTGAAAAAGCTCAAAAATGCCCCCAGTTCCAGTTCGGGTCCATCATATTACAGTTGGAAATCTATGTACTGATCTTCGTGAGATCAATACGTGAGGGAAATTTTGAACTCTATGTTCAAGCTCTTGCGAAGATCATCCGTGGTATTTTGCCTTGGACCACACTCACTATGCCAGGTGGACTTCAGTTCACTTGCATGACATGATTTCACTGGAACAGAGCCATCCTGGCATCTATGCAGAATTTGCCAAGGGGAATTTTGTAGTCAAAAGTCGAAACGCTCATTTTCAGCTATCTCTATAGATCAAGCTCACGAGCAAAATAATGCCATTGTGAAAGGTGATGGTGGAGCTATTGGGCTCACAGAAAACTCTACAGCTCTGCATCGATGGATGGTCTCAGGCCGTGAAATGGCACGTTTGATCGGAAATTTTCAGACATCTGATGAAAAGAAGAAACAAAGCACAGAAACTTGTCACCATGAACAAAAGCAGCATATACAGTCTGCATTTGCAGAAAAAAGATCTTGAAGCAACAAGTTTGAAGACCATTGCTTTCAGCCATATAACAAGCTGTCAGAGAAATTGGGGCTTGGTAAAGTTAAGCCGCTCCTTAAGCCTGCTGCTGTACCGACCATATTTGAGAAGCCAGCATCACTCAAGAGAGAATCAACATCAGGAAGGCAGAAGTGGCGGATGGCATATGAAAAACAGAAAAGAGCCAGGGTAAGCAAGTAGCCTAATTGTGCTGTGTCTCAGTAGTTTTCAGTCGTTTTAATATAATCTTTAACTTTCAGATTGTTTCTGATTTAACTGGAGCTGGTGGTTCTAGCTCTGCAATTGCAGATTACTCTGGCATGTATTCAACAATTAATAATGAGGCTGAAATGGTTTGAGGTGATACTTAAAATTCCTTTAATTAAATAAGCAATATTTGTAGGATTTTGAAGCTAGTGCTCAAGTTATCTTGTCTGAATGTGATGTTCAAATTCAAGATTCCCCACAAAAATATCTGGTGCAAAGTTGAGAGTTGTGACTACTCAAGATGCTGCTGTACAGTATAATCTTCTCAATGAACCAGTTATCTCATGTGAACCACAAGAGTGCAATATGGAGTCAGAGTCAGCTTCTGAGAAGAATTAGCTTCCTAGCGTGATATAGATTACTGTGAAGACTACAATGAAAATAATATAGAAAGATATTGATGGACATGCATTGTCTGGTGTAATTATTTAGGTTTTATGTTATTACAGTTATCTTCCTTTTCATCAAACACAGAATATTTTGTGCTTAAAGAAAATTGATGACACTTTTGTAGGTGCTAAAATTGTGGAAATCTAAGAACTACATCTACAAGAACAAATGGAACATTTCTCAGCATAACAGTATTGTTAGGGCGGTCTCTTTATGTTTAAGTGGGATAGCCAGCCAGTAATAAAATGAATTCCAGCAGGAAATCTTTTATCAGCAGCAATATTATATTCAGGTGACTTGTCAACCAAGGTTTTGTAGTGAACACTTAGCTACCAGCACTTAGCATAATAGATTTGCATTTCATTAATTTATGTTTTATGTTTGGATATTGTTGTGCATTCCATATGTCATGTCCTCTTTCCACACTCATCACTATATATGTAAAACCATCAAAGTCACATCAGATTCAGTCAGATAATTGGCAAATACTACATTGATGACCTCGACGTAATCTCCTGCCCAGTCTGGTCTCGCTTCACTATTGTACTAGTATGTCGGACTCAGAAAACTCGGATGCTGCAAGTAGGCGCAGTACGGCGCCTGTTTCTCTCTCTGCAGTCAGTATTAAGCTCCCACCTTTCTGGCCTGCTGACCCAAAAGTTTGGTTCGCTCAGGTAGAGGCACAATTTTCTACCAGAGGAATAACGGTCCAGAAGACTAAGTTTGATTATGTCGTCAGTTCTCTTGGACCTAAAATTGCTGTGGAAATACGTGACCTGTTACTGAATCCTCCTACCGTTGCCCGTATGACAGGCTTAAGGTAAAGCTAGTTAAGAGGACTGCGGTTTCTGAGCAACAAAAATTACAGCAGTTAATTAGCGGCGAAGAGTTAAGAGACCGAAAGCCGACTCAACTTTTGCGTAGGATGCAGCAACTCCTTGGCCAGCAGTGGGGCTCCCTAGACAACCCTTTTCTCAAGGAACTTTTCCTACAACGCCTTCCACCACACGCAAGGATGGTTTTAGCCGCTGCAGACACATCCACGGACCTCAACAAGCTTGCAGACATGGCAGATAAAATTATTGAAGTTGCCACTCCCACGGTCTCTGCAGTCCAAGATACACACAGTGGCTCAGTGTCGAAACTCTCGCAACTAAAGGAAGAAGTAACCCGCTTGACTGAACTTGTGGCTTCTGTTACTACTGGTCGTCGTCGAGATCAACATCGAAGCTTTTCCAGACGTCGTCGCTCTGGCAGTCCAGCGGCCACAGATCCTCAGCAGTTTCATAGCACTCCCCTTTGCTGGTACCACAGGCGGTTTGGCGAGCGTGCCAGTAAGTGTCAACACCCTTGCGGTTGTGGAAACTCTTTGGCCGGTCGCTAGCGGCGACGAGTGTATCCGGCCCTGACTAAAGTCGCCTATTTTACATAAATGATAAAGGTACTAATAGTAGTTTTTTAGTGGATAGTGGCTCAGAAATCAGTGCGATACCTCCGTCCCCTGCTGAGCGGCTACGTTCTCCTGACCCACTCCTTTTGATGGCTGTTAACAGCACCTCTATTCGAACTTATGGAAAGCGGTCTCTCACCCTCAATTTGGGATTGAGACGATCTTTTCAGTGGCTTTTTATTATAGCCGTTGTTCAGAAGCCTATCCTAGGTGCGGACTTCTTGTGAAACTTTGGATTCATGGTCAACATGTCACGCCGACAACTGGTGGACGGTGAAACTCACCTTCTTGTCAAGGGTATCAGTTCGTCCGTTTCCTCATTATGTGCCCCTCATTATGTGCCCGGCCTGAAAGATGTCAGCGACCCCTACCGAGCTCTATTGTCAGACTTTCCTACTCTCATCCTAGTTTGCTCTCTAGACGTACCCATCAAGCACGATATTGTTCACCATATTGAGTCTACGGGGGCCCCTGTCTACGCGCGTCCGAGACGTCTTGCACCAGACCGCCTTCGTGTCGCCAAGAAGGAATTTGAGCACATGCTTTAGCTGGGTATTGTCCGACCTTCTTCCAGTGCTTGGGCTTCACCTCTGCATATGGTGCCCAAAAAGACTCCTGGAGATTGACGGCCTTGTGGAGATTATCGAGCTCTAAATCATTCCACAGTTCCAGATCGGTACCCTGTACCTCACATCCATGATTTTTCCTCCTCCTTGCAGGGTGCCACTATTTTCTCCAAGTTGGATCTTGTCCGTGCTTACAACCAGATTCCAGTCGCACCTGATGATGTTAAAAAAACTGCTATCACAACACCTTTTGGGCTTTTTGAGTTTGTCAAGATGCCCTTTGGCCTGCGTAACGCAGCTCAGACTTTTCAATGATTCATGGACCAAGTTCTTCATGGGGTTTCTGCTGCCTATTGCTACATCGAAGACGTCCTTGTTGCCAGTAATAGTCCCTAACAGTATTTACGGATTTACGTGCGGTTTTCGAACGACTCTCTTCGTATGGTGTTGTGGTCAACCCTAACAAGTGTCTCCTTGGAGTTCCAGCCCTAGATTTTCTAGGTCATCGGATAGACTGCCACGATATCACTCCACTCCCTGAGAAAGTCCAGGCTGTCCGCAATTTTCCTCAACCTCACTCTCAACAACAACTTCGCCGTTTCATTGGGTTGATTAATTTTTACCACCGTTTTATACCTCGATGTGCCGATATCCTGCGTCCACTCCATCCTCTCATCTCAGCAAAGAGAGCAAAGTCTCATAACATTTCTTGGACTGACGAAGCCCTGACTGCTTTCCAAGCTGCGAAGGATGTCCTAGCCAATGCCTCTCTCTTGTACTACCCTCACCATGACGCTCCGACCTGTCTCATGACAGATGCATTCGACGTGGCTGTTGGCGCTGTCCTACAACAAAACACTAAGGGTGTTTGGCGTCCCATCTCGTTCTTCTCGAGAAAGTTGTCGCCTGCTGAGATTCGCTACAGTGTTTTTGATCGAGAGTTGCTAGCGGTATATCAGGCAATACAGCACTTCCAGCACCTCCTGGAAGGCCGGCCTTTTCATGTCCTTACCGATCACAAGCCCCTTACGTTTGCTCTCAACCCACGCCCCGATCGTCACTCTCCACGGCAAGCTCGGCAGTTGGATTATATCTCACAATTTACCTCAACCATTCGTCATGTTCAAGGTTTGGACAATGTGGTAGCGGACACACTCTCTCCCATTGAGACTAATGCTCTGCTCTCAGGTCAACCACCATCTGTGGATTTTTCCGCCAAGGCCAAAACCCAGGCTAGAGATCCAGAAATTTGCTCACTACAATCTGAATCTTCTGCTCTGACGGTGGAGGTTATTCCGCTAGCTGGCTCTAAGGATCGCTTGTACTGCGACTCCTCCACAGGAGTTCATCGACCGTTGGTGCCGCTGCCTTGGCGGCAGATTGTGTTTGATTCGCTCCATGGTTTATCTCACCCTGGGCTTCGTGCAACTCAACGTCTGATTACTTCCCGGTTTGTCTGGCCTGGCATCAACTCCGATGTTCGCCGCTGGACCAGATCCTGCATTCAATGCCAACGAGCCAAAATTCAAAGGCACACTTCTGCTCCCCTGGCCTCGTTTCCTACTCCAGATGCTCGATTTGATGTTGTTCATCTGGACTTGGTGGGACCTCTGCCCCCCTCTCGAGGCTTTACCTACATCCTTACTTGTGTAGATCGTTTCACTCGCTGGCCAGAAGCTATTTCTCTGACTTCAATCACAGCGGAGACGGTAGCTCGAGCATTTGTTTGTGGTTGGATTGCATGTTTTGGAGTACCTTCTAGTATTGTTACGGATCGAGGTCGTCAGTTTGAATCTCGTCTTTGGGCGCATCTCATGACTCTCCTTGGCGTCAAGCGTTCACGGACAACAGCATACCATCCCCAAGCCAATGGCATGGTGGAACGATTCCATCGCCAACTGAAAGCATCTTTGACTACAAAGTTGCATCCAGACATGTGGATGGATGCTCTGCCTCTGGTTCTCTTGGGCATACGTTCAGCTTTCAAGGAGGATATTTCTGCTACTGCAGCAGAGTTAGTTTACGGCACTACTCTACGTCTCCCAGGGGAATTTTTTGTTGGTTCTTCCACTACGTCCGCCCTCGATCCGACTGAATATGTAGACCGTCTTAAATCTCACCTTTCCACCTTGCGTCCCTGTCCACCACGACTTAGTCAACGTCACAGCTATATTAGTAGTGATTTATCAGAAGCTACACATGTCTTTGTTCGTCGTGATTGCGTCCGTAAGCCTTTACAGCCTCCATGTGATGTGACCTTCCGGGTTATTAATCGTAATGCTAAATACTTCGCTATAGATTTCAAAAATCAACATAAAAATATCTCTATCGACCACCTAAAATCTGCACACATTGAGGATGCCCCTTCACTTTCGTCATCTACAGAATCCCACTCGCTCACTCAGTCTACATGCAGTTCAGATACCTGTCGTACTCACTCAGGTCGTCGTGTCCATTTCCCACAGCATTTGACAGACTACGTGTCCTAGAACACTGGGGGGGAGTGGTGTAGTGAACACTTAGCTACCAGTACTTAGCATAATTGATTTGCATTTCATTAATTTTTGTTTTATGTTTGGATAATGTTGTGCATTCCATATATCATGTCCTCTCTCCACACTCATATGTAAAACCATCAAAGTCACATCAGATTTAGTCAGATAATTGGCAAATACTACAGTTCTATGACTCCCTGAAATCAATCAGCTTTCTGTGTTCACAGTTTGGACAGAGCACCATGATGAGCTCTTTAAAGAACTACATAGAAAAAAGTGACCTTTCGTTTTAGGAGGAGATGGCTGGACATATATAATAGTATTTCGTAGACCATCTGAGAGCACTTCAAACATATTGTATGAAGAATTCTATGGAGGTCCACTGCCTCAGTGTTCACCTTATCAACAGTTGTATCATTCTCCAATATACGTGAACTATTGACAACCTCCAGTATACGATAACTCATAATTATCCATCACCACCGCCACAAATTATCATCGACATGACCAAGTATGAACCTCTGCACACACCAGTTCATGTGACTAACGTTCTTAACGTTCCTAAACCTAACAGTGAAATTGGTCTAGAGACTACTTCAACAAACACACAAGACTACTATCTTCATTAGGTAAGTGATATTATCGTATACTTAGCATCATAATAACTAATTCTTTCTTGTTTACGTGTTTGGTTTTAGGAGCAGATGAACATGTTTATTGTATTTATTTATTCTCCGACTTAAATTGTCTTAATAGAAATCTCATTGTTTATGTGATGCTCATACATTTGTCTGTGAATTGGCAAAAAATTAAGTAGTCGAGTTATTTCAGTGACTGCCTATGATATCTTGCTAGCTGTTAATATTTAATTGCAACACTTACATATCTTGAACATAGTAACTGGTTTAAGACTTTAAAACATTAGACTTAATTTGATATGAAATTTTTACTCCACATTATTGCATGAATTAGAAAAAGTAATCAGCTCTATCAAATTTGAAAGTTTGGCATATAGAAATAAAAGGAGACATAAGCTCACATTTTCTAACATACTGCAAACAAGTGCCACTATCCAGCAAGTTGAGGACAGGTTCCTCCTTTCTACACCTACAAACTAGTCTTGCAGGCCAGACCATTTACCTAATGAGAACATGCTTGATGAGACGGCTAGCATTTTAGAACATTGTGTTACTTATTTGACGACATTAGATTTTGTTTTTCTATATTGTTTGGAGGTGATCAATTGACTGTGGCTCGTGTGTGTGGTGTTGCATGGTATGCAAGCAACATGATACCCATGAGATCAAGGTAGATAGATTTGAAGGTGAATTGCTCGTAATGGAGGATTGGCATGCCAGAATGTTTGCAGTAGAAATTCAGTAATCAGACATAGCTGTGTGCATGTTGTATGTACTGTTTTAACCAATTTGGAATCTAAGTTAACTTCCAGTGCCTCAAGACGAACTATGTAGCTACCAATGGAGAAATTTAATTCATAGAACTATTGTGCCTGGAGATCCTGAAAAAGATATGGATGCAGCAGAAGATTTTAGGCTACTTAGGATACAAACTCAGCTGTATTAGCAATTTTTTAATATCTTTAAGTTGATGCAGTCAAGGAGCTGGCAAAATTGATAGTTACTAACCTTAATTACCAGTTACTGAAAAACAAAGTCTGAAAGCTCTTTGACTGCTGAAGCTAATATGAAGTTTTAACTATTAATGTGAATTGATAAAAAACATGAATTAATGTCGAATTGATGAAAACAACATGAATTGATTATTATCTATCTTGTGTTAAGTCAGATGGTATAAATTTACCAAAAACACTTTGCCTATGCGAAACATCGCTTCATATCTAATTTTGACACCAAGGGCACTCCATAAGCTAAAACCTGATTTTTTTTTCTAAAGTAATGTTAAATTAAAATTACCTAATTCAATATTATGAGATAGTAAAAAAAGATATTGTTTACCATTATATAACTGCAGAATATCGCATATATCTTCTGAAACTATCTATTCTAGTGATATCACCATCCACAATTATTCTAGCTCTAGCATGAAACATAATGAAGTGCCCATCAATTGAGAAATTATGTCCACCCCTGCAAATATATTCACCACTGTGCCATTCCAGGGGAATAATTGGCTTGAATAGAACACCATCTTAGCTGGCTTTGATAGCTCTGCCAAGTTTAACATGGCACTGGTTGCACAATTTGCCAGGGAACATGCTGCCATCTTCACACTGTGTATCTATCCCTGCAATAGCCTTGAGATGTTTAGAGTGGTCAGCACAAGAGTACACTGGCTGAACTTTCCCTTTGGTCTTGTTGAGCCTTCCTCCACACACTCTGCAATGCTTTTGCAGTTCACCCACATGATATTCCAATGAACTAGTGTGTATTTTTGGTTCAATTTGATGGTGTGTTTTGTATTGGAAAAAAATGTTAGGAAGATATCTCATGATTTTTCATTAAACTATGGTTAAATAACTTACTGACCTCTTCTGCATGATTTGAAAAACTGCCTGCCAGGTGCAATAAAGCAGAACGTTGACTGTCCTCAAACCGATATTGGTAAAGTGGCCGTGCAGTTGGTTTCTGATATAGATATCATAATGGGCAGTGGTGGCTAGCTATAGCTGAAAGGTCAAGTTCGCCTGGGTAACCCCCCAAATTTACACAGAAATAATATTGTGGAGTATATTGACCTCTGAATATTGTGGCCATAGCTGAGGTTTTACAGCAGCTCATGAATATACTAGTGATGTGCTCTAATAGCACAAAATAGCGAAGAGAGCGATGCATGTTCCCTGTAATTGCAGCTATTCCATGCATGCTTGGTGTGGCTACAAATTACTGTCAGGTTCTTTACTTTGCTACTTGTTTCTGTTTCGTTTTAGCTCTCCTCCTCCTTGCCCTGTCTTTTTCATTTCTTATCGCTCTCCTTACTAATTTTTCTTCTGGAGTTTCTAACGCCCTCAAAGCTCTTGACCGAGCGTTTCTAACGTTTTGTCTACTGGGCAGCGCTACTTCGTACGGCGGGTAAACAAAACAAAATGTTGCTAAGAAGGTTACCCGGCCAGCGTAAGCGCGTAGGAGAAAGGGTACACACGTACGCCCGCCCAAGAACAAAAACAATTTCTAGACCTCTAAATAATATATATATATATATCGCGAACTCATTAGAGAGGCAGCTCCGCTCGCTTCGCTCGCTGCGCTGAATTAATGACCATACCGGAAATACCCAGCGCGGGTTCTATTTAACGGCTAAGTGTGGTTCTATTTAACCGCTAAGTGTCCACTATGAAACAGCCATGCTCACTAGGCTACTTGTGGAGACGGAGCATCGCAAACAGCTGCACTGTGGCACTTCCATCCTGATGTCTGTCCTGGGCCAGACTTACTATATTGGGGCCTTCCTGAAACAACTGGCCAAGACTTGGCCACCTGTCAACAAGCCAATGCAAGGCCTTTGACTCTACAGATGGACCTCTTACCAACTAAAAGAACTTCTCCTAGTAGTTATATCAACTGGGCCTGGCTTACAAGTTTTGTTGGTTTTTACCTTTACTCTAGTGGAGCCTACCCAGCCAGGTTAGAGCAGCTGCTATAATATCAGCTGGGGTTGTGGGGAGCCCCTAGTGAGTTTTCGCTAAATTTATACCTTGAGTCACCAAAAAACTACTTCAGTGAAGATATCTAGTGTGGAATAAACCATTTATTACACTCATCAGAGTGATATCTTTCCCAGGGTATACAGCTGTGATTTTTGCCGAAGGCCATCGTCCTCTGGCAAGAGTATCATCCGATTACGCGTGAATAAAAATTTTAATTGCGCCTTACGTAACGCGGTCACGGGCGCACGCGAGACACAGAGGATTGATTGCTTGGTGGGAGGGTGACACTAAGCGAGAGAAAGAAGGCGAACGTTTGAAGATTGCCTCGGGGACAGTATTATCGAACGATAGAGTACGCTCTAGGCTATTGGGAAAGCATAAATTCGACGCTAAGGAGCTGTTCCCGACTTAAAAATAACCAAGTACTCGCACCGTTTGGCAAAAACATTTATGGCATCACACTGAGGCTCTTAGTAAGCACACTAGTAAGGTTGGAAGTATAGTTTCATGGCTGAAGCAGTTTGCTACTTGATCATAGAGGTAAGAGAAAGTGTTTTTGCACGCATCTGTCTTACATTCAGGAAGAATTTGTTGATATTTATTTAGGGTGTGTTTTATTTTGAACTGAG
>WLWI01003393.1_pt1 | contig 13664 bp, 6 predicted proteins | sample 6701501 | NCBI WGS metagenome assembly WLWI01 (sample SAMN12718690, study PRJNA515312) | sponge metagenome | isolation source: marine sponge | host: Mycale hentscheli | place: New Zealand: South Island, Marlborough, Capsize Point | collected 2014-11-01
CAAGCAGGTAATACAACCCTGACATTACGGCCAAGCCATCCCCAGCACCATCGAGTCAGTTGCCTGTATGCAATATATCTGTATTTCCTTAAAAAATAATAAAACAGAGTAGTGAAAAAATGTTATTTTTTTAAATTTTTTTTATTATCATTTTCATTATTATTATTACTATTATTATTACGTATTATATGCATACTCGTGCATTGATGCTGGGAGAGCATCCATTCCATGTTCCTGTCGATATTGATAGTATGCTGCTTGCAGTACCCATACGTTCAGACACACGCCCTCAAATCCTGAATGTCTGGTTATGCAACTTGCAAGTTCATCCTCAGTCTCTCCCATTTTTGCTACCACTTTGTTGATTTCTTTGCAGCCTGTCTGGATCATCCTCTTCAGCAGAACTGCTGCTGTCTGAAGAATTTGAAGCACTTGGTTCAAATCTATAAGGTTCAATGGAAGATCCAGAAGAGCTATCACTAGTGTGTTCTTCAGAATCAGTAGTTGAAATGCTACCATCACTCTCACTGTATGAGGAAGCATCACTTCTGCTGTTATCACTGCCTGAGGTATAGGTTGCCATCCAATCTGGCTCAAAACCTCCAAGTTTACACAAGAACGCTGAAGTTTACACAAGCACACTGATCCAAGCGGTACTCAACTTGTGACGTAATCAACCAATTGGCCTACTTAATTAGCGTGGGAGTAGGGTGCATTTTCAAAGGCCCATAACTCAGGAGCTACTTGACCAAACACTGTCAAAAAATTTTTGGAGTGATACTGTATTATTATCTACTGAATGACTCAAAAAAATAAAAATAAAAAAACCGGTGGCAGTTACCCTTTAAGAGAAACCCAGGAATGAATAAATGTCTAGAGGTTTCTTGGGAAGGCCCATATGTCATTGTTGATTGTATTCCCCCTATAAATTGCAGTATCAAGCAGCCTAATTCTAAACAGAAAGCAAAGGTTGTTCACATTTCTCATGTTTTGAAATGCACTGCATGTACCATATTTTGTTTATAAATTAAATCAAAAAGTGTATATAGCAACAGTTGTCCGTGCTATTCTAGTCTCTTACAACAAGTGGTACAAGTGGTACAATATGTTATACAGCACACAAATTAAGTTATACCGTGTAGTACTTAAAACAAAACACCTTCAACAATATATATACTGTACTTGTATTGTAATTTTGATAGTATAATAGGTGGTACGATTGGTAAATTCTGTAGTACCGGTGTTACCTAGGGGTGAGACATTAAACCAAAGAACATCAAGCCAGCCAGAGAAAATGTGCGTCAAGATGATGGGAGGGCTCAAGTCTCTCAAGTTAGGGTTGCCAATTCTAGACCACGGCGTATAATAACGTATTGTGACGTATACCGGAGGCGCAGGGTGTGGTGTGAAGTTTGTAAATAACTTGAATGCTCGCTAGTAAAACAAGATTAAGTGCTCTTTAAAAGAAGTTTCTGGCTCCGTAAACTGTATTATCAAACGGGGCATTATTTTGTGAATCCTGTGGATTAGTAAAGTATGGATCACACTGTAAAAATTATAGCGTGAAAACCCACTAAATTCACACCAAACTGGTGGTGTGAATGCCCACCACCTATGCATGGTGTGTCCTTCACACTTTCTTCCTAGTGTGAATGCACACTTAATGTGAAATTCACACTCAATGGAATAGCATGGACCCTTTACCGAACATTAATTATATTCATGTGCAGGCAAAAACCAATGCTATTATCATTGTAATCTACCTTATAAATGTTTTGTACACTTGTGTGCTAGATAAGAGAGTTGAGTAAGACTTTAGTCGTCTGATTAATGAGATCTGGGATTATACCAATCTCTTTTTGGAAAAAAAATGTTGATATGTATTACTAGAATCAATGTAACTTAAAATAATTCAGCGTTAATGTAAGTATGAGTTCATAGTGACTGTGGTGAAAATTCACGCTAAATTTGGTGTGTATTTCACACCCAAACGATGAGGTGTGCGCATCACACCACATTTTGGTGTGACTATTGTTACAAGTGATTCACGCTTAATTTGGTGTGAACTACACACCTTTTGGTTTACAGTGTGGATATATCAAAATTAAGTTAAAACTTGAACTGACGAGGAAATTATTATAGCATTGTTGGGTGGACCTAGCCAAAGAAGCAAGTCTCAAAGTAAATGACTAATATAAAAAGTATGAAGTTTTTGACCCTCTAATGCTTGGACATTATGGTTTCCAAGCTAATAGGACCTAGATAGGAAGCTATTAATAAAAGAACTGCCATTATACGCAATTATAGGACAAAATTAGGGTAAAATCATGTGAATAATCTCCTACTTCAAGTTTGTGACACCAAAATCATTTAATACAGATAATTTATGCTGTATTGACCACAGCAATAGAGTATTCATGAAGTCAGTATGACAGTTTACAATGTGTCAACAAGACTGACTTACCCAATAATACACTATTGGATTGTGTGTCATCATTTTATAATATTGTGCAATGGATTGTAAGCATGTTATTATAATGCAATGTACAGTTTATCATATTATCTATTAGTCAAAGTGGAGACTATTATAGCTTGTTGTAAGAAAACATTAATGTTCTGTCAAGCTTATTATAATACAAATATTTAAAAAAAGTATTAGACACTGCATAAAATCAGTACATGTAATGTTTCCTTTGAATAAATGTATTTTGTTATTGCCTGAGTCCCCGCTATTTTTATGTCCGATAAAATAATTACTGTGTAAACATCTACACTGCTCCTTTTTTTTTCATCTATACTATAATTGTCATTACACAAAAAAGTAATATTATTGATAACAAACGAAAATTCACTACATCAATAGTATTGATGTAGTGAATTTTTGTTATTATCAAAGTGATAATGAAATACTGAATGATATAATAATATGATCAACAGTCCAATATTTATGGAGTAGCAGTGATATTATTTGATAAAATATCTGCTTCACTATTAAATAATAAGCACAGCAGTAACATCAGTGAGTGGGTTAATATTTCTTTCTATTTCTCATTGCCATAGATCAATATTACACAGTTGCTATGATATCATTTCCCTCATAATAACTTCCTAAGTTTCAATCAGATGCTGTGGAACTTATAAAAAAATGTTATTGCAACTTTATATCAAACACAATGAAATAGAATATTTTACATTAACTCAAAAAACACAAACTATTAGTGCACTGTTTGGTTAAATTTTACAAGTTTTGTAAACATTATAGCTTCCCAAAGTTTACTTCAGTGTGTTGTTTGCTCCTCATATGTAAATGAACTTACACTATGAGCGAGATGACAGTCATGATGATGATGAAGTTCAACTATGGGTACATTTTGCTATTTCTATGGTGAAAATTTAATTATAAATACATTGAGGTCACACAATTTATCTTTCATGACACTGATGACCCCAGAATAATCCCGGAGTAAGTGAGTCAAATGTCTATGGTATCTCAAATCTACAAACATGCTATCTAAGTTAGCTTGTATAAACTATACATGATGTTAATCTTCCCTTCCCCCCAAAAATGTTTGTAGCTATGCATTGTTCACATCATATTGAATGTTTTTTCTTGAATAAGCAATTCTTGGTCAGTTAACAATAATTTAGACCCTCAAGTACACTTTATGCTTATGCCTAACAACGTATGGTAAAAATACTAATATCAATATTTAATTTATATACCACCACCTTTTGTGTGCCTGTGTCTTGTGTCTATACCATATCATAATACAACTAGTATTTAATTATTTTGATCATGTTTATTACATCCTGTACTTCCTGTTTCATACACTTTCTTATCATTCCTTATTCAACATTAGTTATGTGTCATTTCAGGATTGACTCACATGTTGTACACAATAATTGTATATTGATTTACATTTATATACATTTACTTTATAAACATTTGAGTGGTAGCAAAGGTTTTGTTGTCGGAGAACCTAAGATAAATCAGTTCCTTAGCCATGTAAAAATATTGTTGCATATTAATTAATAAAAAAATCACAATAAGTAAAGTATTGCCTATTGCAAATAATACATTACATAAGCACTACTATTAAAGAGTTTAACCATGACAATCAGCATCACTTAACTGACTTTGCCTCAAAACATATTTTCTTTACATGACAAGGAACTCCTCTGTTTCTGCTGTTCTTTGATTGAAAATTGCTCCATAACTTACTATCTAATGTTATTATTGCATTTTTTTTACAGTCTGGAAGTAACTACTTTCATTTGTCAGCTGTAAATTCAATTTACATGCTAAGTAAAATGTTTGCAGGTTATGCTTGTTGTCATAAGTGAAAGAATATAATCAGTAATGTTGCGAAGGCTGTCCCCGTGTTAATTGCGAAACAACTGCTACCCAGTAGATACTGCCACCAGAGGCAATCTCGACAGAATTGGACTAGGAGTGGTAGTGGGCCGCCTACTGCAAACAAAGGGGAAAAATGGGTATGTTTCTTTCTGGCCAGGCTTGTGTGGCTGGAGATGAAATATCAGTGGTCTTCACCACTAACACATTAGCTTTCTTAGGATTAAGCATAGTTAAAGCAATAATGTCATAAATGATCTTACTAATAAAACTGCCTTATTAAATTCAGACTATCTTGTCATTCACTTATTTTAACGTACAACTAAAACTGAGAATTAAAGTTATTATTTATAACAAAGCACAACAAATGAAATAGTTAAGTGAGCTAGTTCATGTTGTCATTGTGCTCTAGTATGTTACAAGTTTATTTCCTCTGCAGCACATTTGACAGGATTCATAAGTCTTCTTATACAGGAAAACCTATGTACTTTCCAATCAAAATAAAAATCATGGGATTACAATAACATTTCTATTATAATTAGAACATATGTCATTGACTAAGTATTGCAAGTATCAACATTTAGTTGTTTGATAAACATACTTGATAACTCAATCATCGTAGATAAGTTGATGAATTTTAGCATATCGCTTAGATTTTTCTCACCTAGCAAATCACAGATATATTTATATGCCATATACAGTACCTGACTCCTACTTCGTCTCCCTTTGCCTCTTCTCCTCATCAATAACTCTCCTTTCTCTTATCTTCTTGCTCACCAACTTATTCAAGAATAAAGAATTAAAGCACTGACATAAATTTTATGATCCATGTATTCCCAATATTGCTTAGTTTATGCTTTCACAGCATCAACATACACAATTCAATTATAAATACAAACACTACAGTGTATATGCTTGGTTATTGTTTTAAAATAGTACAAAAAAATTTAAGACTAGAGAATTATTTTGGAGAATTATTTCTTATTGTAAAGAAACTCATTGAAGATCATACCGGAATTCATTGCCTCAATCTAAGCGCAGAGTTTAGATTGTAATGAACCTAGTCTATACATTGAATAGAATTTGCTGTATGTTTGTTAAACGAGCAGTCACATTCTTTGTCATTATCGTAAATATACTGGAGCTAAGCAAAAATTTAAATGTCATAACATATCAAAGCTTACTTTATGCTTCAACAAATTTGATTAACTAAATTAACAATAATAATAATAAATAAATAGTGATTTTTGTTCCTGTATTAGAAATTTACTGTAAATGATGTCTGATTACGATAAATTAACAAATACAAAGAAAGTGGACAAAAGGTCTGCCGTAGTTCTATTGTATACTTTCATAATAGGAGACTAGACTGTAATACAGTAATGATCTGTTTTCTCCACAATGTCATATGGTAATTATTCTCACAGATGAAGTCATCAATTAGTGGAGTAGAAATGATATTTTTACACTATGGGATACATTGTTGTTATACCGGCCACCAGCGTTACTACTATTATCAAAACTGACACAACGGTTACATGTAAATATAATCAAAATCAATTATTGCCGAACTGACAGTTGTAATAATAGTCACCTACAATAACGATTGCTCACAAGAATAATAATTATATATCACAATTAATTTTCTTGTAATCCTGATCTGTTACTGGTAAAGCATGAGTAGAACAATTGTTGTATTGAGATCACATCATATCCATTGATATCAGTGACAGTGAGGTTATATTCTGTGTTTACATCAATACTCACTACCTCATAAATCTTAGTTTTTACAAGATTTTAAAATTTTTCGTACAAATAATTTTACAATAATCATCAACTAATAGCAATGTATTATTATTTTTTATTGTCTGTAAACACGTAGTGGCAAGATTTTTTTCCATTTAGTTATGTACATATATAATATATTAATTATATAATATAATACTTTATATATATTATAGTTCCTGCTGTAAATATTTCAAATGTGGCAATAATGGTGGGGCTACATAAAATTGGAGTGGGAGGAGTTTCAGTTGAAATTAAACTGATTTGGGGTTGTTGGAAGCCACAAAGTGCAATTTCAGAGTTTTAAAGCTCTAGCTCCACCCCTTCCAGTGACAATATACAATATATATAAGCAGTGCTGGTAAACTACCAGAAATTCTGCATCACTTCCCTTACATCATTATGTCTTCATACAATTGAATGTATTGAAATAAAAAAAGACTTCTTTTATTTTATTATAATGCCACCATTGTTTAACATATAAAGAGCCCACCAGATTTGCTGCCATAATTATAATATTAGGTACGGTATTAATTAGACTTATTATTGTTGAATTTATAGTAGTAGCTCCATTCACAACATGATATATCAGTCTGACTTATAATACAAAAAAATATAGTGAACAAGTAACCACACACTCTCCCATAATGTCAGTCTAGTCATACTGTTAACACTCACTAAATTCATAACAATTTCCTATTGTAGAACCATTGATACTACTTACCTAAACACTCATAAATATATTCCACTATAATACATTATACGATATATAATTAAAATAATATTAAAATAATATCCAGTAATGATTGTGTCATATGGCCTCCTTCAACTTCATGATAACTAAGTATTTCATAAAATCACAACCCACATTAAATGTTTTTCCAGTTTCCCAGCAATTAGGAACACATTTTAGGCTGAGGTATAGGGGTGGGGAAATTACCTGCGTATTGGCGTAGCCCACTTCTTTTACAGTGGCACGTAGCTTGTCATTATATTGCATTGCCAGGCCGTCACAAGTGCCGTGATTTTAATAGCTCTTTAATCTTGTCCTTTTCGTATGACTACTAACAATAAATGATGTTGGTGCTACTTTTTCTGGCTCTCAGCTTCAGTTTGACGATCAGGGAAACTGGAGAACAAGGTAAGTGATCATACTTAACTATGAGATAACTAATTTTAGATTGTTCAGGCTATACAATGTGATGTTTAACTCGCTATTTTTATGGTCTCGATATTTTACTATTTGCTCTAGCTAGCTATTTTTTTATCGGAGTTAGTACGCCAAAAAAATGAATATTTACTAGGAAAACACAACGTGTTGCTTCATCACTGTACTAGCTATGCTAGTTACAGGGGCAAATCTAGAGACGCTTAACTAGTGACATACGAAATCCCTTGAATGTGAGCCCATTTTTCAAAACGAGCCCCCTTTCAAATGAGTGAGCCCCCTTTTTCATTCCTAATGACTTTCGGTCCGGTCGCTTTCTTAATAACCCACTCCATCTATTCCTAATGTGCTGAGTCAGGAATTTTGCAGTTTCGTTTGGTAAAATTTAATAATGTAGTATGTTTAAACAAAGACAACTTAGGTGAAGGTATTATCTTATGGTAGTGGTTAGTATTATTAGAGCTCATTTTCATTGTGTGTTAATGTAGCTAGCAATTTCATTTTATTGTTTAGCTCTGCCTTAGCTAAGTAGGAAATTTACTTATTAAGATATTACCTTAGAAAAACAAGATATTTTATATAACTAGCAGTTTTAATTGTTGCTTGTGCAGGTTAAGAATGTATACAGTTTATATATCATTATGAATCATTTAACTAATAGCTTTTGTTAAATTGTTTTGGAGGTCTAGCATGACCTCCAGAGACTTCACTTTCTCCTGAGGTTATTCAGGGGCGGATCTAGGATTTCTTAGTGGGGGGGGGGGGGGGGGGCTCTTTTCAAGACATATGGTGAAATAGCTGTAATCACTTGTAGAAAAATATTATATAAAGAAAGCCAAGCTTTTGTGTTAGTTTTTACTTCTACAAAAAGTTTTATATGTACTGTAAACATCATATTGAAAGTTTTTCTGTTATAAAAAAATGATTTGTTAAAACATTTTTGTCACCAAAGTATAGCTACTTATGCTAATATATGGTGAAAAACTAACCAATTGGTGTGTAAACAAATTTTATGTGCCTGGAGTATCATGTGTTAAATAGATATATCATCATACTATTACAATTAAAAGACTGTTTAATTATTGTGATTACATGTATTTGTTTTAATTGAGTTGTGTGTCATTAAAAATTTTCAGATGTTGCATACATGTGATTGTTTCTTGATTTATATTTACATTTACTTTATGAACATTTGAGTAATAATAGTAAAGGTGAAACTAGCAAATACTCAACAGTCCTCTATCCATGGCGGAAGAGAAGCATTGTATTTTGGCTGATGAAAAATCTCACTTACTTATGCCTTACAGTAGTTTACAGTTCACATAACTACAATCACTACATGGTGTATCCTTCCCTAGACATGCTTATAACATATGTACATGTCTTACAAATAACAAAATATCTTACAGTATGAGCAGTGCAATTAGCTTCACATATCGGACTCTGCATCACTCCTTCATACTATAAATAACATAAAAATGTGCCATGGCAAAATTATTAGAAAAGTAGGCTATTTCTGTCCATTGATAATAAAAAAAAATTGGTAACTTACTTACTGTTGATGTTATTATTACATCTAAGTAGTTATAAAATTAGGGTGTGCTTGAAGTCACATATGCCTTTTAATTTTAACACAATAACAGAATTAGTGTGCAAAACACATCAAGTGATTGCATGTCAAAACTGTACTGCACACTGAACCATGTGTACAAGGATTAATAAATGGGTGTGTCCTGCATACTAGTTTATGTGCTATGGTACACCACTGGTTTTTATATATGCCTAATATTCTATCATGAGAAAAGCAAATGTCACAGCAGTATTTCTCAAAAATAAATTCCAACTTCTGGTGAAGTTGTGTCCTCCTCACTTGAATACCTAAAAATAAAATAGAGTAATGATAGTGATAGTGATGGTGATGAGCATGGGCAGATTTAGGGGAGGGCTCGACCTGGTGTTGTATAAGCCCTTCTTTTTTCAGAATGTGCCCTTAATTAAGCTACTGTATTTCTTACCTATAATTGGGAATATAATTATAATAGCAATCACTTTTAGTTCCTCGTTATTTTTCCTTGTACTCCAACAATAGTTTCGATCTTCATTTGAATGTGCCTCTATTAATTTTATTGATATGCTGAGTCAGAATTTTTACTACCGGTGTCCTTATACAATATGGTGGACCAAGTTCGTAGCATACCAAAGCTGAAAAAGTTCATCATTTATTATTTTTGGACAGAATTTTTAGTGGTTGTTGTTTGTTCAATTTTTTTCCTTCATGGTTGATATAAATCTACTTTCATCACTAGCTAAAATGTCATTATACTTTCAATTTTTCTCATTAATTATTTTCATTATTTTCATGATCAGGTGTACCTAATCACTTAGGGTTGGCAGATTATGCTGGCATGATTTTGAGCATAATAAGTTATTTCTATATTCTAGCATGAATAGTGTGATTATCAGCATAATGAGGAAGCTAGCTCTTGGAAAAAATTATAATTAGTTTTTTATTGTACTGTTAACCATAGCAATTTAATGTAGTCAATTGTATAGTAAGGGGCCACTATAGATACACAATTAACAATTTTCTTTCTAAATTATGCATCTTCACTAATATCAAAGAGCATGTCAGACTAGCTTTCTTTGTGTTACATATACATTTTTATGGCAGCATTAGCTACTGCAACATAATTTGGGCTGTTACACTGAATACTAAATGCAGATAATCATTTCATGGAACTGTTTTTAAAAAACATTGGCAACATAATACACAGCCCTTCTTGTACAGCTTCAGGCAAAATTGGCTGGACTTGTTTGTAGAGACTACCGTGTGTCTTTCTCTACCCCCAACTGTTAGGAAAAGGTAGTAGAGCCAATCCCCAAGTATCACCTCACTTAATAATCATCACATGTTGCTATAAATTTCTTAGATCTGTTTTATATCTGCTTTTTAAGCAAATTAATTTCTCCGTGCCAAAATAATTATTATTAAAGGGAGTGGAAGTGAAGGGCTACAGCACTTTAGTAAGACCACACCCAATAATTTTAAATTTGGGATTAAATCTCAGAGGAATATTCTACTTTTTTTACGCTGTAAGCTTCAGCATTTGAACTGTAAGCTTCAGCATTTGAACAATGACTCTTCTATCTAAATATGACACAGTTTACAAGCAGAGTTTCATTTTCATCTTGTAAGCTACATCAGAAAATGACTTGTAATGATTAGCGAAAACTGCAATCATCATGAAGAGCTAGTAGGAAGGCTTGAGATTCATGCCAAAACAATTTTTCTAAATTTCCCCTCTTGCTTGACACCCAATCAATATAACCTTGGAAACAGGCCCCCCGTCAGATTTCAGGAAAGCAAGTACTGACTACCCTTTTAAATCTTTGTTTTTGTTGTGCTCAAAATTGAAATTTGAACATGAAAAAATTGATTACAAGGCTGCTATATTAAACAAAAGTCGTTCCTTTACAACCAAATTGGCTACAAATCAGCTTTACATACACTATTGGCTAGTTGCAAAAATTTGGAGCATTTGTAACCAAATTCATAATTAAATAGCTGTGCTGACACCCCACTATTGTTCACCCATTACCATTTGTGGTCACCAAAAGGACCAAAATATGTATTATAATTATTATGGTTAACACATAAAGGACCATATCTCAAGAATGGTTTAAGTTATTAATGTTATTCAAATTTTATGCTTCTATGTATAATACTTGCTTTTATTATAAATATGCCATGTATACATTAAGTAAAATAAATGCTAAATCCATGATAACAATTATATTAATTAGCACTTAAAGTCAATCAAAGGTGAAAGTAGGTGGCCTAATCCAACTATGCTAGTAAGGTGGTTTTCTTCATGTGTACCACATTTTATGCTTTTATCACATTATTGTAAGTATTGAAACAGTACCCCACACCCTTTGTTACATTTTGAAAATCAAATTTATAGTTCTTACATTTCATCATTGCAACAATGTAAGTAGGTAAATATGTTATTTGGGATTGAGCAGTACGCTCTTTAAGAACTTTTAGGGGTATAATAGTAATGAAATGGTAACAATCCTCACATTGGTTTGGTTTACGGTTAATTTGATGCAGAGAATGAGATAAAAGCAAAGCTAAATCAATATTTCGTTAAGATTTTAAAATGTATCTAAAAAGAGACATTAGACAAAGAATTTGTATATAAAGTTAAATTAAAAGAACCTATTTTTTATTTACAATCTGTACTGAGAAACTTTTGATACCTCTTTACTTTAATTCTGCTGTTTCAAGTTCAAATAAATCAAAATATATTTTAAAAGTTGTGATACAAAAAATTGTAATTAAGTTACTGTGAACTCATTTTTGGAATGATATTAATTCAATAAAGCAATTGTGACTTAGTGGTTAACTATTCACAAAATACATGAGTCATTAATTTTCACTACTGTATAATTTATTAATGACCTTTAATGATAGTAATTATATTTTTTGTTTTAATGACTTGTTTTGATGGAATATTTAGTCCTTCCTATTAATACTGAGTCAAGGATAATCTGTAATGCTACCAACGGATTTATTCTATTGAGATGGACAATATCAGGATTTGAGCAGCCATTTGTTAAAGATGAAGATGGCATAGTAGCTGATGGGATAATCGTTATGTTTCTTACCAGTGCTAGGAGTTCTTCTGTTCTCTTACTAAATACTTCACAAATAGCCCTTAATTTTATAACAATAGAATGTGTTGGTATTAACACTCGCTCTGGTGAAGTAATAAACGAATTTCTAAATGTAACTATATATGGTAAGTTCTTACACTAGATATACTATTGAAATAAAAATAAGCTGTCATGTGATATACAAAAAAATATAATAGTAGCTAAGCATTATTATTTAGCATTATTATAATTCCACGATCATGTTATATTATTGTCTCTGACTACATTAATACTGAATGTCTAGTACAATATGCTCAATGAAATACATCAAACTGTTATACCTTCACCAACACTGTGACATGTAACATTTAAATGTTGTAGGGGTTAAACAACTTAAAGAAGGTCAGATGTCAACTGTAATATAAAAGTCAGTTACAATATAAACAGCTGTAAGCATTTTTAATTATTCTTATATAGTAAAGAAAAAATATAAAATGCTGTACAATTAATAATACGTATCTGGTCTCTCTTAATGGATCATAAAAAGCATTACCACACCAATAAAGATCCATATAAATTTTGGGTGAGCTATTTAAGTGCACCTATAAATATGATGTTTATAAGCTTACAGCAAGAATTAAGCCAAGTAATTTTCAATTAGTAAGACAAAATTAGAAAAAAAAAGAAACCACATCAAATGAACCGATGTCGTTCCAGGTGGTGCATTCTGATTCGCTATAAAATCTGAATAATTCTTCAAAATTATTCACGTTAACTTGTATTTCACACTGAACGAGAAACGTTTACAGGTCATTCACCACAAGTAGTCAATACACTCATAAAAGCTATGAATTTACGACTTGTAAGCTTTCATGCAGCTAGTGAGTATTTGCACAAAATATTTTTGGCTTATTTCGTGAAGCCACAAGCTTTCAGAGTCCATGCCACTGATTTGACTGAGTTGGATTACTTAAACTCTCCTTTTCTTCTTCCTGATGAAGAACTATTGCTTGAAGATGCTTGTTATTGCATCTAGGAAAAAAAATACTTTAAACATAAACAACAAAAACAACTCTGCAATTGTGAGATAGTATTACAGTGAACAAAGATGTTACCTGATATTACAACAATGTCTTGACAATTCTTTTGGTTATACATACATAAACATAGATTATGTTTCACTACAATGCATATGCTCCATGTTAATTTTCAAACATCAGAGGTGCTAAAACAATGATATAAATACATCGTTTTACTCTTCAAAATAGCCATATAGAACCAATTAATGATTTACAATAAAATAGACAAATTATATTTCGCAACATAATCACACAAATAGATATAAAAAAAGTAACAGGAAGCTAGCCAGGCTGGAGTGTTCCTTAAAATAAGCCTGAATTTTTTTATATTAAAAAAAAAATGATTTTTTTTGTATATTTTGAATAGGCATTCCAGATCCTCCAAATTTAGTGGATATATTTCTGAATGATCATTCATTGATGACATCATGGGATTATAGAATCATTCCTACAGTATCTGTTAATTTCACCATTACTCTCACATTCTTGAGCCCAAGTCAATTGAAAGACATCACTGAGTATGTGACTGATACTGACTCCTATAACTTCACACTGGAAGGAGTGAGGTCATGTGATCCCTTTACCATGTGTATCACAGCTACTAATATAGTAGGACAAA
>WLWI01003396.1_pt1 | contig 13659 bp, 9 predicted proteins | sample 6701501 | NCBI WGS metagenome assembly WLWI01 (sample SAMN12718690, study PRJNA515312) | sponge metagenome | isolation source: marine sponge | host: Mycale hentscheli | place: New Zealand: South Island, Marlborough, Capsize Point | collected 2014-11-01
CGCGCGCGCGCACACACATAATAAACATAATCCAGTAATTACAATAGAACACTTGGATCCCCCTTTTAAATGACTTTTCCACACAAAATAATAGTAATATAGCAATAAATTAAAAAAGAAAATGATAATGATACACATCAGCACAAATAGCCACTCATATATACACACCATTGCTCTACTTGTAAGAACAATAAACACACACACACACACACACCACATTCATCATGAACTAACTCACACACTCACATTATCAAACTCGTTGCTAGGTGCACGCACACAATGGGAACACAAATAGTGGCACATCGCGGAACCTCACATAAATAAACAGGAAATGTCATTGAGCAGACATCTACCGTCGTGCCTTAGTGTAGCAAGAATGAAGGAAATGTGCCTCAGAACTCCTGAGTCATACAATCCCCATGTAGGAAGACAGCAGAAATCTTAAAACTTCTAGATCTTGAAGATGTACACACACACACACACACACACACACACACACACACACACACACACACACACACGGCAGACATCGGACATTGTTCGTGCGTGTTGTGTTGAGGGACATGTACATGAATGGCTTCAAAGCACTAACTCCAACAGAACACACATCACTTGATAACTACTTGAATATCAACTGACCATAGGATTTATGTTGTCAATGCTTTATCTCACTTTGTGGTGGCAGTATTCAGAACAACGGTAATAATGACTGACATGAAGAACTCAGAGAGTTCAACAGCACAGGAACACTCTAATTACAAAACAGTGGGTAATTTTACTCTTTAATTAATAATTTCAAGTCATGTTAACTGTGTCCGCCTCACTGTAACACTAAAGTTTCACTTCAAACTCATCTCTTTTAAAAGAAATGCAGCACTGAACTGATTAGTCTACACTCAATAACCATATATGCAGGGACACACACACACACACACACACACACACACACACACAATGATTCGAACACACACACACACACACACACACACACAATGATTCGAACACACACACACACACACACACACACACAATATGTTAACTTATTATCCTAAATAGTTGAGTTTACAACCAGCTGGAGTGGGAGTCGTTGCCATGGTACATTTATCCCTTATCCAGTCCAAGTTCAGGCCCAACATCTTGCCAATTACGAGTAGAACAACTACTGTACGTGCCAAAAACCAGACAGAGGGAAAAGCGCTACCAAAAGCGTCCCACAAGAGCTAATTGGAGCAATTAAGACCACATATCCTCAATGTCTCCGTGATTTGTAGTCGTTTGGTGGGTAATAAACTTCACAGGAAGAAACAACTCTGTGGTCTACACAAACTACAAGTGATGGTTACTTAACTGCCAAGAGGCCCAAATAGAAATTTCTTCCGTGTCCTACACTGTAGAAAATGTACCATCCTACAGTCATCCTACGTGAGGATAGAGGTGAATTCCGTAACCATACCAAATTTAGCTCTGGCTACATTTCCTTCATTGTGGGACACACAGGAAATTCATCTTTCCAGCGCTATGGCTGCAATACTGTAGAAACAGCCAGGGCAGACAGTGTTGAATAAACGGGTACCGATACACTGAACTATGCTGCCAGGGAAAGAAGAATACTCACTCATTATACTAACTTGAGGCCAATTAAATCCCGTATTGAGCATGGCTTCATGGGTTATGGTACATTTTGTTTGAGCAGTGTACTCGACATGCTCGTAAGAGTATGCACATTTTGATCTTTGAACTACGCAAGAGTGTTTACTTGCCACACCCACATGCCACACCCACACACTACATTCACTAGTCCGAGAATTGGGAGTGTTTGAACTGATGATGCCGGCAACCAATCAAAATGAAGTGACATTATGAAATTAATTTCCTCTCTGTTCTCTTGAGGCTGAAGAAGTTCGCACACTGCCTTCTATATCAAGCTTATTAATTAGCTGAGGCCATCAAAGGCTTAATTGATTACAGTAATTAAGGCTTTGATGTGAACAAAAAGAAAAAAAAATCAATTAGTGAAATAGTAAATACAAAAAGAAAAAAAAATTAATACTAAAGGAGGAAAAGATAGTCCGGGGGGGTGGGGGGGGCACTTTTGCGCGTATTGAGGCTTTGATTTCCAGTGCACTCTGAGATTCATTATCTTGTAGGTAATCACCTAATATTATTATTATTAATGCATTAATTAGTAAAGGACCTACTAACTGTTATAAATGCTTACTAAGGGAGAGAAGGAAATTAATAAAAATTATTGTTCATCTAAAAGCAACTAAGTCAAGTGTTACATACTCGAGGACTTTCCTCAACTTGGAAAGTTTTATGAAAGCAAGAGAACAAGTGAATCAATTTCGATGCTAGAAATCGCATCACAATCACAAGTAAGCCAAGGAATGGATCAGAGAGCACACAACTTGAGCTTCGTGACTACATCGTTCCAGAACACACCAGTGCTGGCGTGACAGTGCAGAGGTCAGTCATGCAGCAGATGTATAGTGATATTGGCAAGTACAGGTGTAAAACAAAACAACAAGAATAAACTCATCCACCTGGTAAGGAAAGCTAGGCCATGTGGGATTTACTTTCAGTTAATTATGTATAATTATTCTTCACTTTCATCTTCATCACAGTGTAAACACAAACTCTGCTACCCACCACCAACATTTGAGATATATACTAGCATAAAGAAAGCATCAGAAACGCATCACTAGTCTTAAGAATTATTCAATGGATAACACAAGTTGCCCATATTTGAGAAAGAGTGACTGGGCATGTGCAATACCACCCATATGCACAAACACACATACACACCTGCATAAATACGTAGGTAGTATAAACAAACACACACACAAACACGTGCATAGTGGCAGACGGACTCTAAACATCAGCACACAAGAGGCCATTGTGCTCATCTGACTCCTAGACTCCAGGAGCCTTGCCATAGCCTCCCACAGCCATAACAATCCTGAGGTGCCACTCAAACCCTTCCTCCCATTGCTAGGCACATCGTGATGAGGGAGTTTAAACACACAAACAAACACTGCCTGGTATGGGACACAACACACTGTGTATGTAGCCCCAACAGAATCTAGTGCTAATAGTAAACACTAATGAAATAAGATTGGATACAAGTTGAGTGGTACATGTAGGTAGAGATAGACTGCAAGGGGTGGGGGAGGGGGGGGGTGGGGGGGGGGGTGGGGGGGGGAGGAGGGGGGGGGGGGGGGGGGGGGGGGGGGGGGGGTTGTGGTAAGGAGGAGATGAGAATAGCTAAGTTACAAGAACTATTTTTTACTTTGCATAAACATATAGCCACATACATCTGTTATCTGTAACCAGCTAATGGCCCTACTGTATCCTTAATCGTGATCAAGAGAAAGGAAGATGGTATGATGGAGTCAAACAAAATTTAAAACAACAAAACAACCACCAATTTAATTTTTGGTTTTCTTCAGATTATTAAATTAAAACTTTAAAAATCCTCAATTCCAATTGCACCATCCTATATTGCCATCCCACTACCGTCCTCATGCAAATGACCCCACCCTCTCACTGCCACACCCACTTGACACACCCACTCACCATTCCGTGCATTCTTAACTTTCTCCAAGTAAGTGGACCACTGGAACATGACCAAATCACTTGGAGCAGCGAAGAAGAAGATCCTCTTGAAAGTTGAGATGCACATCACGTACTGGTAGGTCTTGTACTCCAGCCCCACCTCCAAGTTGATGCACTCGCGCAGGTCAACGATGCGACGAGGAGCCTTCTGGGCATCTGCGGCTTTCTTGGACTTGTAGAACTCAAATGTGCGATTGGCTCTCAATATGAAAAACCTCTCCTTCCATTTCTAAAATTTTAAATTTAATATTTCACTAGTTAACGGACGGAAATTTAATCATTTATGTGATTGAATCAATCAAGGTTCAGGATACAATGTAGTTGTACAATATTATGTAAAAGTATATATATGCTGTATTTGCTATAACAATTCATTTAACTCTCATCAATTAATTGACCACAACATTGTTAATTCAAGCAGCCAATGTGCTACTCACAATTTAGTCCCAAACATAGATAAGAAAAAGAAAAAAAAATCAGGGAAAGCCTTGTCATAGCAACAATCAAAAAGAAGAGTGGCAAACATGCTTTGAAACGAGTTCTGGACTGTCAGTGAACTGAATCCCATGGCAACAGAGTGTGTTCCACCACAAAAGCCACAGTTGGATCCGGGTACTAAAAATAGAGGAAGTTTACTTCTTAGAAAAATAATCTTTTGAAGAAGAAAAGAAGGAAATAAGCTACAATAATATAGTGTACACTATAATAATATAGTGTACACTATTGATTTTGTCCAAGAAAATGAACAATAGCGTATTCTACAAGTGAACTTGTATAGAGACAATAATATTGATCACAATAAGTTGTTGTTTTTTTGTTAGCTAAGTCGTTTGAGGGTTTATTGCATTGGCAGTGAGAAGAATTGAACAATAAATATATGGAGTGATAAAACTTGTCTCGCTGCTGTTACCTCTATCATTAAGTGATTGGAGCACTTATCTACTCTAACAAGAGTTAATTCAATAGGTAACTCACCTTTCTGCCTCTCCGGTTTAATGGAGGAGCTTTTAGCAAATTTCCTTCAAATACTACTTCTAGTGACAAGTTGCTGATGTGCACTATCCTTGTCGCCATAGTGAAATAAACCACGAAGAGCAGCAGATAATAGAGACAAACGGAAGATTTATAGCTACAATGCTCTTAGTATTCTCGCACTCTTCTTTTTTCAAAGGCTACAGGGTAGATTAATCGCCGCAATTACTTTCTAACTGGCGGTGCCAATTTTTCCTGGATATTTGCCAATAATGTACTGGTGTTTCGTTTATGACGGGCATGTTGTATTTCCCTCTTCTGCACTTTATCAAATGAGCATGCGTGTTAGTGAAGACTTGATGACGTCACACTACTCTCCAGGACGCACCACCGACTATCAGTTCATGGATCAGATTGGACAAGGAAATCCCAATTAAAAATAATTTTGTGGAGATGCTATGAGTTCCAGGAAAACAACATTTTAATTCACTTTCTAAGTCTTAAAATAGCCTGGAACGCAGGAATTCCTTACGTTGTGACAGATTGGTAATGGTCAGCAACTATACAGTGTACGACCATCCACAGCATGCAACCATGAGACCCTTTACCTAACCTTTACGCTTTTAGTTCGGGGGGGGGGGGGGGGGGGGGTGTAGGGGGCTTTTTTTCCCAGGTGGGGGGGGGGGGGTTTTTTTTAAAAGGGGGGGAGGCAGGGGGGGGCGGGGGGGGGGTCTTAAGGGACTTTCTATGCCAGACTAGGGGTGATGGTAATTATTTAAAAGGGGAGGATCCAGGTAGATGTGTCAGGGGGGCCAACTGCAGTGATTAGCAAGGTTCACCCAGATAGTTTATAATAATATTCAGAATGAAAAAAGTAACCTTATTTATATTCAATTTTAAAGATAAATTTTCATTATTAAGGTGTAGCCAATAGAGTGGGCATGTTTTTTTTTGTACCTAGTAATCTTAATTTTCTAATTCCTGCCTGAGGGCTTTTATAATTATCCTGTTGTGGAATTAATTTCAATATATCTATTGGTTCTCTTACTAATTTTTAATGGTAATTAGCAATAGCTATTTTCAAGATAAATCCAATAAGGTTTTCCTTGATTCTCTTCTTTAGCTAATTATATTTCACTTCTCAATTAAATGAAAATAGTTATTTTGTTAAACACAACTAATTGCCTGTCAGCTAAGAATGCAGTTGTTTCTATTTATGATAGTTACTCTTATGTATTTTGTTGGTTGTTTATAATTATGATTTTCATAACTTTAATAAAGTATCAAAAAAACTTCAATGAATGTCTATAGCACATTGAATCCTTTTCTCAAAGATGAGAAAATTCTTCGGCAAACAGCACTTTGGAGTCTTGCTACCAAGTTGTGCTTTTTCCTTTGCTTTTGTCTAGCATTTGCACTAGTTGAGACTCCACTATCCATGGCTGGTATAATTGTAACACAAGCAGGCTGGTTTGCATTGTCAGCTTGGCCAAGTGAATAGGCTCGCTCCATTACCGGTGATAACTCTGGTTCAGGAAGCAATACAGTGATGTTAGCTGGATCAGAAGAATGGTTGGTCTGCTCAATAGAAGTGGATGATATTGTCTGATCAGACACAGTTGTGTTGATATCTGTACCAGAAGAAGACTTGTCATTCTTCAGTGAAGTATGTGACATGGATTTGGTTGGCAGAGTTGTAGTGGTAGCTGAATCATGGTGGTTGTCCGTCTCGATGAAAGTAGAGGACTCTGATCGTGCTGGCATAGCTGCATTGGTAGTTGAACCAGAAAGATGGCTGTTTTTCTCCATTGAAGTAGGTGCCACTGATTTCGCAGGAAGAGTTGTATTGGTAAGTGCAGAAGGATGGTTGTCCTGCTCCTCTGAAGTTGTTGACTCTGACTCTTCAGGCTCTGTTGCCTTACCAGCTTCATCCTGAGTAAGGCTATCTGGCTTTGTCAATGACCCTGATCCAGCTAGCTGAGTGATGCTTTCTGCTGATTCAGGTAAAGGGTTGCTAATCAACAAGATGCTCTTTGAGGAGGTTAATTTATCAGCAAGTGAAGGTAAGTTGTTGGCATATCCAAGAGGAAGGTGATCCTGAACCTTCGAACATGAAGACAGAGCAGGAGCAACTGTGTCACTAGCAGGGTTAACATGATCCTCCTGCACTTCTGAACCTGATAAATTCTTCACAGGTAAAGCTGTCTCAGCTTTCATGGCAGTCATCATATCTAGCTGATCAATATTGCCAGATGGTAGGCGTGGGGAGTGAATCTCAACATCGTAGCAGCTAGAATCAGATGGATTTATTCTATGAAAGATGGAGGGAAGGGAATTTTTTATGTTGTATTTGCCTTCACGTGGTCCCTCCCATGACGGTCGAACAGATGGAAAACTCGTCATCCACACGTGAGTTAAGACATCCGCAACGAGCGAACGAGCAGTGATGTCCGCAGACAGGAGCGATCTCACCAACTGCTCATATTCTAAACGAATAATAAGAACAATGATTAGGTAGTGTCAATAAGATACTATTTGATTTACCTTCAGAAATGAGCTTGCCATCCATAGGCAGGTGGTGGTAATTGGCGAGCCCACTGATGATTTGGTTGTCATCTCCGAAGGGAAGATTACTCATAACCATGGTGTACAGAACCACACCCCTATTTATGAAGTAATAATAATAATAGAATAGCATAATGGAACAATTGGTATATATAACTCACATGCTCCACGAATCAGCCAATAGTGGGTTGTAGTGTGGGTGTGGTGAGAGGACTATTTCAGGAGCCCCATAGCTGTATGATCCACATGGAGTAGAACAAAAGTTGCTTTGAGACTCCAGGGCAAATCCAAAATCTAATGTACAAAATATTGAATTAAATAATTGATAACTAACCCTCAACCACAACTCACCGCCTAATTTGACATCCATGTATTTGTTGAAGAATACATTCTCCAACTTGATATCCCGATGTGCGATACCTAAGGAATGGATGTACGATATTGCCTGGCACATCTGTTGAAAAATGTGCCTCGCCTCTTCCTCAGGAAGATGTCCCCTGAAGTTGAAGTAATCCAAAAGGTCCCCGTTCTCAGCAATTTCCAGCGCAATGAAGCAGTGGCGCTCTGTTTCCACAATTTGGAAAGTGCCGATGATATTGGGATGGGAAACCTTCTGGAGAATGGAGATTTCTCTAGGAAGAAACTTCTTTACATCTTCCTCGTCCAGTTTGCTCTTGTTAAGTATTTTGATGGCAATCTAAGCAATAAAAATTGAATTTTTTTTTTACAAAGTTATAATTTTTAGCTATAGCTACTTCTCACCATTCGACCTTCATAGGGTGACCAAGCAGCTTTGACCTTGGCGAACTTCCCACTACCCAACGTCTTCCCAAGAGTGTATCCTAAAATTTGAGGACAAGTTACCGACTTGGAAGGGCAACTGAGGTACAGTTTACGCGAGTTCGAGGTAGCCATTCCGTAATCGTCCGCCTTCTGCGTAGCGTGAACAAGTCTACTTGAAACTTGAGGGGAAAATACAGCAGTTATGTCAGCTATTCAAAACACAAGTAATCCCAAATTGATCATAAATAATGACAGCGTTTATGAGTGTTCACGACTCTATATAATACTAGGAAACTAGCGTACGCTTCATGTCTCAACGCACTTGCGCAATGCGCTAGTCTCGCGGGCCAGACCCTTTACCTAATCACCCTGCGCGCTCCTGACGACTACAGGCGGAGAGCCAACCCATGTTGCGCGCAAAGCGCGGGGAGGGTCTGGGGACGTGGCCATACCAAATTTGTTCTGGAGGAATGTGGAAGTGGTGAGTTCCCCACCTCCTTTATATCTACTCTCAGTGAAAACCTAGAGCATCCTCGTGAAAATGTTCAAAGAATGGAAAAAACATGCTCTGCTACAGCTGAAAAAAGTTCGAGAAACCATTTAGCATAATTATCCAGATGACTTGCTGACTCTAAGTCTGAGCTAACAGCTCTCCCAGTATTTCAAACATTTTTTTCATTTTTGGAAGTACAATAACCAAGTGGCCAACACAAACCCAGCTGCTTTTATTAAGTACTGAAGATCTACCTTATAACCACATTTTTAAATGTTTATATCCTTGTAAAAGAAAAAGAGAGAAATAAAGCACTATTGATTTTCTTTTATAGCTAATCAAGAATTATATGAACTGATATTCGCATTTTCCTTTATTATTCTCCTAAATACCCTTTTTATTCTAGAATTATTCCACTATGCTATTTCATGTCCATTATTCCATAAAAAATGCTAGCATAATCCAGCAGGGCCCAGCAGCAACCTCTTGAGAGCATTTAACAAATTGTTTAATGCCTCTTTTACTATTCACATCTGCAGATAAGTCAGTTAATAGCTAAATAGTTCACCTGTCAGATGAGCTAACTCCTGAAGAGAGAAAGGGGAGTCAACTACCCAAACCTGCTGGGCTGTGATTAGCTAATTTAAGGAAAAGCTTGGAGCTGATGAATAATTAGAAGAAACTGTCTCAGCTTTCAAGATAGCAAATTAATTTGACCAATGAGGGTTCCTGAACTTTAGCTTTTCAAGTGACATTAACAAGTTAAATATTTTCAACAAGTTATTTCCCAGGCAGAAGTTTGGATATGCAAAATACTCAGAATTGCCTCCTGTATACTGCTATGAGTTGTGTAGACTTGTCTTTCTGATTGAAAACATTAACCTGATAGTCTAGATAAATGTGAGAAGACACAAATTATTCCACAAAACTTTAGAATTATATTCCTGAATTTTTAATTTTCATTTCAGAGGTATCATTATCCTCAAAATATATGCTGATAATAATTTGGCATGGCCTGCCTAGTTATAGTCTTCCAAGAGTCCATGTTGAGTCCTTCTTACAAGAAGGTAAGTCACTTGGGGACTGCAGCTTTGAAAAACTAATTGCATGATGTTGCATTAGAAGCTTAACTAAATCTAGAACTAATTTTAGTTAGATAATACATATTTTTCAAATGAATATAGTTACAGACTATTGCATCAGAGTTAGCAAAATTCTATACTCATAGGCATCCATACAAATAGCAATTAAGCTTTGGTAGAAGAACTCTGAACTCTGACCTCATCAGTTCTCAGACAACCACAAGAAAATGTCTTTCTCACTTTTCAAAGTCTTCAGAGAGAGACAAATTGGTTCACTGATAAAATGATATTAAACTTGGTATGGGAACATTAAAACTTCTTAAAGAAACATACAAAGACTCTCACATGGAGTACTTATGGAAAATTGACAACTGAAAGTTGAATTATATTATATTATTTATGATAATTAATTCCATTTTTTTTTCTTATTTCTTTTATTGTTGTTTTTTTTTTTTTTTTTACAAGTTTTTGTTTTACAAATGTTTTGGTTTTAGTTTTCTTGTTGTTTCTGAAGTGCAATACATCCACTCAAATAGTCAGTTGTGAAGAACAAAAGTGTTCTATAATTATTATAATTATACATTATTATTAAAGAAGTGTACAAAGTAAATTTATTAATAGTCATTGGTTGGAACCTATGCTCTATAACACTATAAACATGCAATTGCTTTTTGGTGACATAATTTTAACAGGGTCAGGTTACTTCCCAGCTAATATGTCTTGCACCTGGTTTGTGCATCAATGTACTTGAGTATACAAGAAGCAATGAGTAAATAAGATACACTTTTATAGCAAAAATACGTAGTTTTAATTTGGCAAGCAAACTCTGGGACTTACTGATATGCTTTAATCCGAAGTTTACTCTTTGATGGTGAAATGGGATCAATAAACCAATACATCATTTTGAAATGGAATAAAAATAGTTTTATGCTATTGCTTGTCTCAACTCTTGTGACCGAAAGATATGTTCATACTATAGTGCACACCTGAGCACAAGTCTCGTCATCATATTATTACAAATTATATTGACTTTTCTGGGTTAATAGGTTAAGCCAAATCCGGTGCATTTACTCCGGTTTATTCCCCCAGTTTTAATACGCCTTTGATGAAGCCAGATTGCAGTGTGAGACATGAAATGATAATTAATAACCTAGACTATCATCACACATCCAAATATGATTAATCAAACAAAATGAATGATCTCTCTTTCTTGGTATCCCAACATTGAAAGTCCACAGGTCAACTAAGTAGGTGCTCTAGAAACGATTTCTAAAGGATTCCTCGTATAGGTTGCAGTGATGCTGCTTAAGTGTAGCCTTACATGATGTAGACAGCTTTACTTCAAGCAGGAAACATGACTTTTAATGAAGACTTCAGACACATGTATTTAATTAACCATCGTGAATTTCTGCCTCAGTGGCTTTAAAATACTTTCAGTTAACAGATAACCTTGAAAGGATCATAATTTATTTTTTAATATCTTTGATGATAAAAGTGCAGATAGTAGAATTGGATTATTAAACTAAGTTCCGAATGATATAAAAGGCCTTAGCCTTAAGGTGAGTAATCAGCAGAGACGCTTCATCCTCATAATACTGTTTGATAATCTTCTTAAACTTCACCATGACAGGCTTGTGGACTACTTTTACTGTGCTTGTAACAGTGATATACCTTTCAGGTTAGATCTGTATTTTAGATTTCATAAGTTTATATTAACAATTAAGTCCTAAGCAAAAAAAAATTACTAAATTCAAAGGTTGCTACATTTATAACTTGTCACTATTACATACTTGGTTATTAATACTACAGATGCGGCTACTCTGCCAATGAGTAACTGTTCATCAAAGGATAATAACACCCATATTGGAATTTCTAAAGTTGTGGTAACCAGTGAATTAGAAGTACATGGGAAGCAGGGACCAACTGGACCAGTTGGGCCAGTAGGTCCACCTGGTCCCTCTGGCTCACCTGGAGAAGCTGGACCCACCGGACCTCAAGGCCTTCAAGGACCCACTGGCTCAGTGGGACCCAAAGGAGAAACTGGTGAACAGGGACCAGCTGGACCTGCTGGACCACAAGGACCTATTGGACTAACTGGACCAGCAGGAGCTTCTGGACCTGCTGGGTCTCCAGGCAAAGGTTAGTGTTTGATGTAGTCTCATAGGTGTACTAGTACAACCAGTCAGGCTTATGTCACATCTTCAAGAAATTGGATATTATCTACATGCCCCTACTAGAATTGATATAAGCATATAATGTATTACACTGGATTGACAATTAAACAAAACTTACAACTCTGCTGCTCAGTTTCAAAGACAAGCAATTTACCGAGTAGTGATGACTTTATTGTTCTAATGATGACCTGTATTTTGTCCAGGTGGAGTACAGTACACTCACTGGGGAAGTAGCTCGTGTCCCAACACAACTGGAACCGAGGTCGTCTACAATGGTACTGCTGTTGGTTCGCCATACAACGAAGGCGGTGCCTCTAACTATCTCTGCCTCCACAACGAACCACAAACTCTGCAGGTGAGGCCCAGGTTCCAGTCTCGCGGTCGAGTAGCAGGAGTGGAGTATTCAACCCTTGAAAGTGATTTGTCTGGCCGCCATGGGTATAACGTGCCTTGTTCAGTGTGTTTTACTTCTGAGCGAGGAACCGAATTGATGATTCCTGGAAGGACCTCCTGCCCTACATCTTGGACCAGAGAGTACTCAGGTTATATAATGTCTGCTAGATTCAATCACCAACGCTCATCTTTCGTCTGCGTAAATGAGGCCCTTGAAGTCATACCTGGTACTAGTGGTACCTCCAATGGAGCCACATTTCATTTGACTGACGTTTTGTGTAATGGTATCAAGTGCCCACCATACAGAGGTGGCGACGAGCTCACTTGTGTGGTGTGCACTATATAACCTTTTTCTGGACAACGTAATTGGAATTGAGGACTTAGTTTAACTGTATTTGAAGCTCTATATGGCCATTTGCTTGTATTTGTCATTTAGTCATAACGTTGCTCTGATTTTTACTGTATTAATAAATTAAATAAAAAGATAATATATTATTAAAGCGAATGCTACAACTCTATTTAATATTCTGTATTCATGCAAGGCCTGTAAGCGAGGATGATGATGTGCTTTAAATTCTTATGCAAAGGCCTAGCACATGGTGAGGTACACAAGTTAATTCCTCACCCAGCGTTTCATAAAACCACACCCACTATAGGACTTTGTACTTTGATTTCCAAGTTTTCATCAAACATTAATGAGAGTTTCAATTAAGCCAGGATAAATATGTTTGCTAGCAATGCCAACTAGCTAAAATTACAACAATTCGCTAACCTAGTTTGGTAATTTTCACTACAATATCATTATTTACTCTCACTTAGCTAGCATAATTTATTACTGCTAGGCCCCTATTATGTGCATTCTCCCTGTACTCTTAATGCTTATGGTTCATTTTATACATATGGACAAGATTAGCTTTTTATAGATAATAATTAAATTCAAACTTTACTTAATTCCTGCAATAGATATATATCATACAGTTCCTGATTAGCTAACTTCCTTTAACTGACTATTTGTCTGATAATGTACTGTTAGTAGACTTTCTACCATCCTTAATTTGGGAGTGTCTTTTATTAGGGTGTTCAAGGCTGTAACTAGCACAGCTACAGCGGCTTCCCCCAAGTAATTTCAACCTGGTTTTGAAGAATGTCTTGTTCTTGAACAAAAATCACTTCACAGTAATTTATTGTAGCTTGTTGCAACCAGCGAATAACTAAGACAATGTGGTATGAGCGATTCCATTCAGCACAATTCTAGATGTAAACACCTCAATATCTCTGACTAATAGTAATTGGGAATCACTCCAAGATTTTTAGTGCTCATTCATGAACTTGGAAAGCTTTAGGTGGACAAAGTAAGTTATCTTTTTCCTAGAAGAGGAAGGTTAATAATTGGCGAGCGAGCGTAGCGAGCGAGACACTTACTGGGGTAAAAATGAAAAAATCGGGGATGTTTGTTTATTGGCGAGCGAGCGTAGCGAGCGAGACACTTACAGGGGGAAAAATGAAAAAATCGGGGATGTTTATTTATTTATTTAGATATATGTATGGACGTACGTATGTCATTTTGTACTTTGACCCTCGC
>WLWI01003397.1_pt1 | contig 13658 bp, 4 predicted proteins | sample 6701501 | NCBI WGS metagenome assembly WLWI01 (sample SAMN12718690, study PRJNA515312) | sponge metagenome | isolation source: marine sponge | host: Mycale hentscheli | place: New Zealand: South Island, Marlborough, Capsize Point | collected 2014-11-01
TTTCACACAACTGAACATACCTACGCAAGACTTACCTTCGTGGTTCGTCTAGTGGACAATGAATTTTCAAGTAAATGCTGTTGAGTAGGGCTTATAACTGTGACAAATAGCGTATTAACTTACCACCACCACTATAACTCGAATAGAAATGGAGTTTTTGCGTTTGTACCTGCAAAACAATTCAAAGCGGTAAACAATTCAATCTCTAAGGTGATACGGGTAATGGTCGCTAAACCAGAGGATTCTGTTTAGTGAAGTTTGGGACAGGGTCAAACGCATAGCGAACACAATAATACGGAGGGTTAAAGTACAAAATGACATACGTCAATTTGTCATTCAAGAATATACCACACCCATTAATCATCATTTCCTGATTAACAAGTCTGAAGCCAGACAACACCAATATTAATTGGAATTTTATGAAGTAGCTACAGTTGATCTCTTGCACATTGAGTCATTCATCAATAAAATTGTGTTGTTATGACAGCATTTTTTTACAATTGGTGACAATCGAATGAAGTACAGTCTAATTATAAGCACAAAGGGAGTTTAATTAAAAATAAATTACATGTGAATAGGAATAGCAAAATTTTTCAAGAACAAACAATGGACCAATCAAGGACGAAAGACACATTCCATATATTAATGTGTGTACTTCAGATTCAAGGACAGTCAAAGCCTATGATCCCCACAAAAATTAGCTGTAAATCGTGAATAAGGGGCTAGCTGTTGCTACCATGTGTGCCCAGTTAAGTTATAATTAACTAATGGACAGGTATATATGTATTTGGTGTGTTAATAGCAATTTTTCACTTTCTAACAGCCAATATTATTAATTATAACTTAGCTAACTGTTAAGTTATAGTCAACAATCTTAAGTTACAGTTAACAATATTGACTGTTAGAAAGAGAATTTTTTTTGCTAGTAACACACCAAATGCACATATACCTGTCCAGACAAAACAAAGTAGGCTCATGTAAACATACTAGAGGAGTTAGCAACTAGCTATATAGTTTTAACATGATTAACACTTACACATATATGCACATCTGCCAATTCTCTATAGGTGCTACTCCCATTGCACGTAATAAGAATTTAGTAAAACATTTGCAATTTTCTTAGAAATTAACAAGAGTAGTACCCTAGAATGACCATTTTACTACAAATGTGGGTGTGGTTTGGGCATGATTAGGATGTGTAGCATCCTGTCATGAAAACTGTTCAAATAAGGTTGGCATTTGTATAATCCACTATTAAAGAAAGCTGTATAAGAAAAACATTTGGCTAATGCCATTAGGGTATAAACTGAATTCTGTTACTGTGTCCAAAGAGAGGTTGAAGAGAGTTGCAATATAAATGTTGGCATAACTATGAAATGAATTAAAATTCAGGTTGCTAAGACTAGGATGAGTATATTCATCAGAATAGAGTTACACTCAAGTACTACTATGTGAGACTATAATAATGTGTGGTGGCTTGATGAAGCACATAATATTATCTCTGATTTCTTCAGCAGTCTATTATTCCATGAACAAACACAAGGGCACAAAATATACCATCAGACAATTTGGAGTAGAATAATATTCAAAAGTGTCTGTCCATCTTTTTATCACAAATTATAATCGAGTTTGTCATCTTTGATAAAAAAAAATGATAAAATAAATGACACCACTCCCAATGTTAAGCCTGTGGCAGGGTAAGTGTTTTATACATTGAAATGAGCACAACATTTAATCCTGTTTACTGTAGTGGATTTATTTCTGAGTGATCAAATACATTATTTGATTCTAATACACTCAACAAATATTTTAATTTATCACAAAATTATTATTTAGCAACACAATGAATTTGAATTTGAAGTGATTGACCTTTTGACAACCATATAATTATAATCTTCATATTGGAAACTGTTTATTTTTAATAGTGGATTATGCAAATTCAAACCTTATTTGAACAGTTTTCATGACAGGATGCCACACACTCTAATCATGCCCAAACCACACCCATTGTAGTCAAATGGTCATTTCTAGGGTACTACTCTCTTGTTAATTTGTATAGAGCATTGCAAATGTTTTACTAAATTCTTATTACATGCAATCGGGTAGTGGCTTTAGAGAATTGGCAGATGTGATTATGTATAAGTGTTGATCATGTTAAACTGTATAGCTAGTTGCTAACTCCTCTAGTATGTCTGCATGGGCCTACTTTGTTGTGTCTGGACTGGTGTAAGCGTATTTGGTGTGTATGTGTGTAACTTTATTCCAGCAAATTGGTATACTATGATGAATAAGATAATAATGAAACTAATCTCAGTGGAAGAAAGCCAGTGCTATAAAGAATTGGTTAACTGGGCACACATGTAGTTAGTAGTCACAAGTAGCTCTATATTCAAGATCAGCAGCTAATTTTCTGATCGTAGGATCCAAATATTCTTGAATCATAAGGACAGACCTTAATCTTTGGAATATATTGTTCGTCCTTGATTGCTCCATTGTTTGTCCATGAAAACTCTTGCCATACGTATTCACATGTAATTCATTTGAATTAAACTTCTGCTTGTAAATAATTTAATACTCTGCTCTACTCACTTATTCACCAACTGTTAAAAATGCTGTTATAAATCAATTTTCATTTATGAATGACTCAATATGTCCAAAAGATCAACTGTACTTCATAAAATTTCAATTATCATAGGGGTTGTTCTGGTTTAGCTTTTAATTAGGAAAGTGATGATTAATGGGTGTAATCTGTTCTTGAAGCATTGATTGACAAGTTGGATTCTATAGGGCATGAATGTGCTTAAAGAATTTTGAAGACAGAGACTCATAAAGCCGCAGGTGTAATTAGAGGAGTAGAGAGCAACTGTGCTTATGTGAGGTTTCAGTAGTCCTCCACGCCCAAGAGTATACATACTACATACTGTATTAATGACTCCATCCCTTACTTTTACAACAACATTTTATGGGAGTTCAAAAAGCAGGTTCCACACTATTGTTATTATTATTTTTACAATGAACAGGTGCAATTGCATCTACTATAAGGTATTCAGTGCATATGTCTGAATAAACTAGCGTAACCTCTGTGAGTATGATAGACTTTAATGGTAGTAATCTAAACCTTTTTAGTCATTAGCAGTAACAAACATGTTTTTGTGAGTATGATAAACTTTATTGGCACCAAATGTGGACATAATTCTGGCATGTGTGAAGTTCACTACACTTGTAATAACTGAGCGTACATTTTGGAGTAAAGCAGATTTAAAAGGTTATCACTTTGTCTTATTTCCACACGTGCAAGTTTCTGACATGTTTGCTCATCAAGTGCATATTTATAATTATTAGTGATGTACTTTGTGAAAAATTCAAAAGAACCATCAGGACAAAACATAGTAGCAAAATTTGGGGTCCAATCGTCTAGTCTAGCGTTAATACTACAAATGATAGCAACTTAGTAGGTATAATTATTACACAGGAGCTCACTGTATAAAATAATGTTTAGCCGGAACAATACACTATATTGTGTAGTGTAATCATAATTTTAGTGATTTTATTTTGAAGTCCAGTTAAAATTGTTACACTGTAATGTTCCCTGGCTGGGAGTGTCTTTTGGTTTCATTGAATAAACAGGATCATTGCTTCCATTTTTCTATTATAATGTCTCAAAAAAGTTTAAATCCCTTAGTTATGTTATTGAAGTAAGTGTCACCATGAACTAATACATTTGTGTATAATGTTAATTGTGAACAAAAATTCTCCATTTTAATTATGTACCTTCGTACAACTGGCGACATTTCAACACATATGAAGAGTAATCTGCACTTAAAAGAAGTGTTAAAGAAATGAGAGATAAGGGACTATTCACTACATAGAGGGAAATTAGCAAATACGCTATAAATTAAACAAATAAACAACTCAGCAATTTCCCCCAGTATTTGGCACCATATATGGTTACAGGAAGTGCTATAAAAGTAGGTAGTAGGTGACATGCTGAGCCATTCCTACAGAGTGTGCATACCTCACCATGAAGCTATCTACATTATTGCTCTCTTTGATGTCCCTCACCTTACTCCATGAAGCTGTCTCCTTTCACCTCCAAACATGTGAGTGTCATCAAATTAGAGACTTGGTCAACATTACAGTCCAGGAGGCTGTGGCTGGACTAGAAGACAGGCTGAGTAGAAATCTTAACATCAATACCACAGACAGGAGCACACTTGAGACTAGACTTACCACCACAATGAAGCAACTCCTTAAACCAATAAAGCAGCAACTGGACTATCATCTTCCTCGGCTGGGAACGAAAGACAAACCAGCTCACTCATGCAAAGACCTGCACAAGACAAGTCCTAAAGCTTCTTCTGGCTACTATTGGATCAAACAGTCTTCTGAGTCTCCTGTGAGAGTTTACTGCAGTATGAGTGGAACCTGTGGCAATGAGACAGGAGGGTGGATGAGGGTGGCCAACATAGACATGAGAAACAGTAGTCAATCCTGTCCCAGTGGACTCACCTTGGTCTCCTCTCCTAAACGAGTTTGTGATATTACAAAACTTGGATGTGTGAGTAACACTTTTAGTGTGCAAGGATTTCAGTATAGTAAGGTATGTGGGAAGATCATTGGCTATCACAAACGTATTCCTATTGCTTTTCATTTTGGAGGTAGGATTGACAGTGGCTATGTCTATGGAGTGAGTCTGACACATGGTCAGAATCAACGTAAACACATCTGGACATTTGTAGGAGCTTCAGATGAAACTAATCAACAGTATAACTTCAAGTGTCCCTGTATCAACACTGCCCTGGTCTCATCAAGAGTTCCTAGCTTTGTTGGAAATGATTATTTCTGTGATACAGCTTATAGCAGTTACTATAGTAATTACAGTCCTTATCCACTACAAGTCAATGACCCTCTATGGGATGGGAAGGGGTGTGGTCTCACTAATACCTGCTGTTCTTTCAATAGTCCTCCATGGTTTGTTAAGCAACTTCCTTCTCCCACTAAAGAGAATGTAGAAATGAGAGTCTGCAGACCTGGTGTTGATGGCTCCACTCCTCTGGAAATAATAGAACTCTATGTACAATAATAATCAGTTTTGTGTATCAAATGAAACCATTGAATGTAGCTAATCATTTAAAAATCGTTTTTACTAGTTTATTGTCAATATTTTTTTTGTTTGCTGTTTTATTTTAATACGATTTTTTTTTGTAAAAATGGGTGCACAACTTTAATAACAATGTTAACAATTTAAATAATTGCTCCATTATGACCAAAAGCTAAAAAAAAATTTTGTAGACTGATATATTGTACAGACTGATACAAGTTCAGTTAGTGTGCATCTGGATAAAATTGACCTTGGTGAAAGCCAGGACCACTGAATCCAGATTCACAGAAGTAATTATTACCAGTGAAGGATGGTAAGGGGATAACTCCAGTTATAGTTAGTATTAGTACATTTTCAGTGTCTGAGTAATAAGATGAAGCTGCAAAAGTCCAAATGTGTTTACGTGTTTCTCGCACACCTTAAGTCAGAGACACTCCATCTACATAGTGTTCTTCAATGTTCAAGGTAGCCCCAATAGTTGTGTCAAAAGCATCAGGTGTTCCATGTTGGTCATTAATGGTATAGTCCTAAAACTTCATGTGTCTAGATAGAGTTATTGTCATAATGATTGTATTAGCATCTATTTCCCTGATGTAATTGAGTCTGTTTCAAGTTTGGGATGAGATGATAACAAGTGACTTTCTAGTGTATTAGAATTGTGGCCAATAAATGTAATCTTTCATTATTATTTATAACTAGCAAGTACCCTACCACATAGTTGCACCTGATGTACTCACTTAAAGTGTAGTACAAATCCATGATTTCCCACTCCTGCTTTCCTTCTTTTCCTCTACTATCCTGACCCTTGCTTTCTTATTCCTCTTTTCAACTCTTACATTCCTTACTCCTCCTCTGTCTACCTCTTCTGCTCCTCAGTATCTCTGTTCTTTCTGTTTATTGTCTTTCGCTTCTTCAGGTGCAGTGGTTGTGTATCTTTTGGGTAAGCATGACCTTTTGTTATAGTAGGAATATAAAACTGTATCAGACATAATTGAATACAGAGGTGGGCACATGCAAAATAAGAAATTTAAACATTGGAAAATAATTTGGATATGTTAGGATGTGTGAAAAGAATGTAAAATAATGGAACACTTTTAAGTAAAGCTTTATGTAATGTAGTAAATGCCACTGCCACAGATACACATGAGTAAATGCTACTCTTGTTACTATTTTCTTGTGCATTGTAAAGCATTGTGGATGCTATAGATTATCATGTGGTTTTTAATCCATTCATTGAGATGTTCTTTTATCCGTGGGGTCAGGTATTTTGAAATGTATCATAAATCTAATGTAGCTAGTGAAATGTTTAATTACTAAGATTCAAACAAAACGTAATAATTACAAGGTTGATTGTACTAACTCTTTTATCAAGTCTCCTGTACCCAAACCAACATTGATACACATAATCTGGTCAATAATAGCTGCTGTAATGGTGATTATTGTAGCCTAAATATATCTTCCCCCACACCTAGTACAGTGGTCATGGATAACTCAATACTACTCTCAAATTATTCTCACAATTTATATTTGATACAAGTAACATTCTGCGCTGCAATTTTTTTGTTATTGCAATAGTAGAGGAAAACTTACACAAGGTCAATGTGCTGACTCAGCTTTACATCTATATAGTAAAAATACAATTGTACCAGCCAAGTCCTGTATAAAGGAACTTCGTACAATAGTGCCTCAAAGTTCAGGTTATGATTGGGTGAAAGCTTTTGATCGTTCAATTTTACAAGTGTATGTGACATATCTGCGACTTGTGGCAACACAACTGGAGGTCTTACTAGGATAGTAACAATTAGTGCTAGCACATGGTAAAAGTACTGCATAGAAGATGTCACATTTGAATGTGTGGGATGTGATAAAGAATCATTGATGCCTGGTTGTTCTGGATTTGTCTTAATTGTTCTGAATTTGAATTTATCATATTATTATACTCACATATGTGGCATAGTCGAAGGTAATTACTTTGGTATGCCTGTTTGCAGGTAGTGGACGGTCATCTACTATGACTATTGATGACAACTATGTTGATAGATTAGCTTGACTTATGGGAACACATCTCACAGAACTCACATATGGACATTCAGTGCTTGCAGAGGACATGGTACTGCAAAAGTTCCAGAGTTTGTAGGGAGTCACTACTCATCTCTTCAGCCTGACTATGCAAGCTCAGCTAATATGTTTCTAGAAAATTATCTATCTATACTCAGTGAAGATATTGAAGAAGATTGTGTCAAGATGAACACAGGGACAGCGCAGATAATGAGGGTATATGTCTCACCAGTATGAACATTTGTGTAAACTAAATACTACTATATATAGTACCGTTACCTAGATTCATAGAAATGATTTGTAGTTGACTACATAATAGTGATACTCCTAACACAATTAAGTTTTATTCTTTGCAATTAAACAACAACATAGATCGTAATGCTGCTGTATCATAGCTAATTCCTCAAAACATTCTTTAGTGAATAATGCCCCCTGGGACAGTATTCAATAGTGAGTTACTTCAACCTTTCAATATCTGGTTACTATCAACTTTAAAATAACTTGACATAAGTTATGAGTGCAGAATTAATTATATGTTTTGAACTTATAGACAATGATCTTAAATTATACTGCAATCTGCACAACTGTGTGATTACAATGATTCTGGATACATGATTCATGCCATTAATAAAACTGTGCCGCCACGATAATTGAGAATGAACACTATAGACATGACATGCTGGTGATCCAGTTTGACTGAATAAACTGTAGTCAATTTATATTATTATTGTTGCTAGCCAATATGTACTTGGTGGGGGCGGGAAGGGGGGATGGAACTTAAGCCCTCCCTATAATAATTGTAGGAGGGCTCTAGCCCCCACTTTCAGCTGTCACTGACTGGTCAGTCAACTACTACTAAATGAGCAAGCTTGTAAATTATGTCTGGTAAAAGGTTTTATACCTTAGCACCTACTAGCCGCTGCTTTTCGTGACTTGAAAAAAAAAAGCAAACATTTCAATGAAATAATCATAAATAGTTATAAGTCTAAGACTAAAGCACTTACTTAGTCCTTTAGATCAGAACAAGCTGAATTTTTACGAGAAAAACGAGCTCACATGTGCATTTGCGTAAACATTCCTAATACAGAGAGATATACCATTATTTCCTATTTTGAATTGTTCACCCCTAAATGATGACTTGCTCACTACACTTGCTCACCAATAAACCCATCAATGTTAGATCACTCGTAAACTATGCAACAGTATAGTGTACCAGGTAAATGGATATGCACATACCTTCCAAAGAACGTGTATTGCCGATGTACTATATTTTGTTGTCATGTTCATTGAAAGTCCTTTGTGCTTAAAAGTTGCTTAACTAAGCACTTGGAATTTACATTCTTCGATACAAGCACAATTCATTTATCCACCGAAGTGCTTGGTAACACCTTCTAGCACTTCAAAAAAAGTGCTTGAAGTATTTATTATAAGCACAAGCACCAAGTGCTTGATTTCATGCCTGGCATGATTTAATTGTGATAAATAATTAACTACATTATTTCAAGGCTTTCTTCAAAATTTATTAGTGACAACAATCCCTCGAGAGCAAGTAACCTCTTTCTTTGGCTAAGTTTACTACTTTGTCTTCTTCTTCGCTCAATAATATTCTATAACATGCCTTTGATCTGTTTGAAGAGAATGACTACAGCTTCTTGTGCTTTAAGACTACAGGTGGTGTCTGGTGTTTTATCCTTGAAAATTGTACCTTTCAAATTTTAGTACACTTTGATGGCTCTCTATTGGTGTTTATCAAAAATTTACTCCCAATTTGGTAGGTTTGTCCCTGCACAGCTGCGGGTCATTCAATGTGAACAAACACAACAATCTCACTGGTTACTTCTCTGTCTGCTAAGTGCTTTGAAGTGGGCTAAGTCTAAAGTGAAGCAAGACCCAAACCAGACAATCTAAATAAGTTGTAGTCTAACATTATAGCCAAAAATTGTGATTTATTCATTCATAGCAAGTGTGTAGATAAAAATATATCATCTTAAAATGATCAAACAAGAAATTCTTCTTCTCCTCCTCCTAAGGCATACACAATAAGTCACTGGGATTGTTCATCAATATTTCATAATAAGTTTTTTTTTAATTTTTAAAAACATTGAGTACTCAATACTTAACTAATTCCAATTAATTCAATTTAATTTGTTTTTTTTGGAAAAGAATATATACAATTGTAAAAATGAGAATAGGTGAAGAAACATAGATTTACCAGGAGGGTGGTGAGTGCAAACTCCCATCATTTTGTGGTAAGATCAGACAGTCTCCTAGACATTGTCGCAACAAGTATCACTATAACCTTGTAATCTATTCACGATTACGTCGTCAACACTTGTTATGGTCCATTGATTCACACTGTTGTGTGTATGAATGTATGTGTAAAAATTATCGATACCTCTGGGCTAAAAGATGTAAACAACTATGAACTAATAGCACTAGATACTGCTGTAAAACAAGACAAAATGGCCAGGTTAAGTTTTAATCACTCTGAATTCTACTAGATTCTATAACTGGGTCTCCTGTGAGAGTGTACTGCAGTGTGATTGGAACCTATGGCAGAGAGACTGGAGGATGATGAGGGTGACCAACATTTGATTCTGTTCAAATATTAAAACGTCATCTATCAGACACAGCACCCCTGGTAATCCTTCTAAAATCTGGTTCACACATTTTTGGTATATTTCATGATTAAGTTAATGGACCACTCATGTCTGTTTTGATTTTAAATCACAATGTTTCGATCGAGGTTGCTCGATCTTCCTCAGGTGAAAATATACTAAAATGGCTGAGTGATAGTTATACAGAAGCTATGAGAAAGAATAGAGCTGTTAATGATTGAATGAATGTTTCAAAGTTAGAGCCTATAGTCTCTGTCTATTGATGTGTTAATAGATAATAGAATGAACCTGACTAGGGGGGATGAGGAATGTGGAGTAAAATGAGTGAATAAACAAGTAAAATAACTAAATAAATAAATAATTAAGTCTGTAAAAAATAAACAAATAAATAAATAAAAAAAAAAATAAATAAATAAATAAACAAATAAATAAATAAATAAGTCAGTAAAAAGTAAGCAAGTAAATAAATAAATAAATAAAAAAAATTAAAAAAAATAAATAAATAAGTAAAATAATAATAATAATAAAATAGAGATAAGTACTTATGTGATGTTGCTCATCCCTGGTCACAGTTAAAAATAAGAATTTTTTGATGTGCATTGCCTCCTTAATTCTTCGTCTATGCCAGATGCTTTCTTTTTCTATGACAGTGCTGCCTTGCCAGTTAATCCTGTGGTGTTCCTACAGGCAGTGTTGTGCAACTGACACTGCTACCTTGCCAGTCAATCCTATGGTGTTCCTCCAGGAAGTGTTGTGCAACTGACACTGCTACCTTGCCAGTCAATCCTATGGTGTTCCTCCAGGCAGTGTTGTGCAACTGACAGTGCTGCCTTGCCAGTCAATCCTATGGTGTTCCTCCAGGCAGTGTTGTGCAACTGACACTGCTACCTTGCCAGTTAATCCTGTGGTGTTCCTACAGGCAGTGTTGTGCAACTGACACTGCTACCTTGCCAGTCAATCCTATGGTGTTCCTCCAGGCAGTGTTGTGCAACTGACAGTGCTGCCTTGCCAGGCAATCCTATGGTGTTCCTCCAGGAAGTGTTGTGCAACTGACACTGCTACCTTGCCAGTCAATCCTATGGTGTTCCTCCAGGAAGTGTTGTGCAACTGACAGTGCTGCCTTGCCAGGCAATCCTATGGTGTTCCTCCAGGCAGTGTTGTGCAACTGACAGTGCTGCCTTGCCAGGCAATCCTATGGTGTTCCTCCAGGCAGTGTTGTGCAACTGACAGTGCTGCCTTGCCAGGCAATCCTATGGTGTTCCTCCAGGCAGTGTTATGCAACTGACAGTGCTGCCTTGCCAGGCAATCCTATGGTGTTCCTCCAGGCAGTGTTATGCAACTGACAGTGCTGCCTTGCCAGGCAATCCTGTGGTGTTCCTCCAGGCAGTGTTATGCAACTGCTGACTTCTGAGTTTCAAAATTCTTGCAGCACCTCTAATGTTCAGATAGTCTAACTTGTGTGTCCTGCCTGTGTCTCCTATTATAGGAACGATCACAATCTAGACAGGGAATACAACTGTAATACCAACTCCATTCCATATCATGTCCTGGATGGTCAGCAGAATGGATTCCAATTAGGTGAGAGCTATAGCATAGTGTGTAATATTGCAGAGTCAGCCATTTCTAATGAATATAATTTGGAGTTGGTAATGAGGGTAGATCATTACATGGACATTTGAAGTGATATATGTCACAAGATTCATTTGATGTTTCTGCAATTATCCAGATATGTTTCTGCAACTTACTTTGACCATGTGTAAAGAGCTAGTTTCAAGCTAACTTAGTTTTTAAAGGTTAGAGGGAATATTATAAAACAAATGAATTATGTAGTAGACTACGAATGTAGGGGTACACTCTACTGTGCTTCTTTAAAAGATACATAATATATATACTTTAAATAGTATTGTGTTGTTTGGTCTTCCCATATATTAATGGCTAGTAAAAAATAAATTTGTATGTTATAGTTATTAACCAAAATTGAGGTTTGTATGCGATTTATAAATCGCAATACAAACCAAATGATTTTGGTTTATAACTATTTTATAGCCCGCGGACATTGTTACCTGGTAACGTTTGCGTTCTTAGTAACCCTGTTCAGGAATGGAAACAAGCCAGAATAGAGGGTCTGCGGATGGCGCCACCATTGTCGACAGTCACTGTAAAAAACAGCGGTTTGATTTTAAGACCACCGAAGATATCAATAGAATGTCCATTAAAGAGCTTCCTAAAACTACAACCTATTCCACTCAATGGACTATGAACAATTTTGATTGTTGGAACTTGCCAGAAACAGCCGCTCTGTAGACGAAAAAGTTCCTGAAAACTTGCTGAAATGAGGAGGAAGTAAATTTCTGGCTGATGCGGTATGTATTAGAAACTAGGAAAAGCAAAAGTGAATTGTTTCCACCAAAAACCATTTATCTGATACTATCTAGTATACAGTGCCACGCTTGCCAGGTCAATAGCCACGCTCCAAACTTTCTGGACAAGAACAATAGTATTGTTGAAAGAATTGCAAAAGGATGGTGTTACAAAAGACACGAAACATGCTGAAATCATTTCCAAAGAGGACGAAATCATATTGTGGGAGACTAAAGTCATCGGGACAGAAAATCCCAAAGAACTTCTTCGAGCAGTTTTTTTTATCTTAATGGAAAAAACTTCTGCTTAAAAGGAGGCCAAGAACATCGTAATCTGAAACTATCTCAGCTAGTTAAATGAACCTCCCCTTCTTTGCACTACCTATATCTGGAAAATTCATCAAAAAACAATCCTGGAGGTCTAGCCCACTTCAAGCAAGAAGCCAAACGTGTTCCAATTTATTCAAATTCAAAAGCAGGTGACAAGTGCCACATTCATATTTTGGACTTATATTTCAGTAAGCTTCCCCCACATGCTTGAAAGAAAGATTATTTCTATGCCCGACCATTGCCTAACGTCCCTAGTGACCCTGATAAGCCTGGGTTCTCACCTGTACCAGTGGGAAAAAATATGCTGGTTACCATGTTAAAAAACATGTGCAGCGAAGCCCAGATAGATGGTAGAAAAACCAACCACTCACTGCGTGCCACAAGAGCTTCGTAATTGTTTCAAGCTGGCTTACTAGAAAAAAATATTAAAGAGCGGACAGGACACCGCTCTTTAGAAGCACTGCAAACATATGAGCGAACTACCACAGAACAGCACCAAGCAATATCTGATATTTTATCGGCTGAGAAAAAAATAACATTTCAACAAGCTTTACACTCAAAACAAAGTATATCGCAGCAGCACTCCATTCCTATACATATTCAACATATGGCACCATGTCAAACCTACCACAACTGCACTTTCAATTTTAACAACAGTGACACAACAAAAACAAAGCAAAGAGAATAAAGAAGAAACTGCTAGCTAATAGCTAGCTCATTATTTCATCAACATTTAACTTTTCAACTCTAACTACTGATCATTTTACATTATTACTAATCAAATTTTACATCCAAGTTCTTACTTACTATATCAAGACTCCAAACATAAACAACGAGCAAAGTATAGCGTTAGCTATCTCAGTAATTGTATTAAAGTACCCAAACTCTTCATTATTCCATTTTGCTTTGATCTGCCTTCCATCATAATTATTGTTGGTATGAACTATATCAGACTTTTCCCCGCTAATACATTTTCTTAAGAGCATACCAGACTGTATCCGATTTATAGTTCTTAACGACAAGCGCGTTCGCTCCAGTAATGGGCTATAAACATATACTAGTGGTGTGCTTGAGCACAAATGGCGAGCGAGCCTAAAGACTATACTATTTTTATATGAATGATTTTGACTTCTAACACTGAAGCTACTGAAAATAAGGTCCAGTTTTTAAATTTCGCATACACGGTAAAGG
>WLWI01003398.1_pt1 | contig 13657 bp, 11 predicted proteins | sample 6701501 | NCBI WGS metagenome assembly WLWI01 (sample SAMN12718690, study PRJNA515312) | sponge metagenome | isolation source: marine sponge | host: Mycale hentscheli | place: New Zealand: South Island, Marlborough, Capsize Point | collected 2014-11-01
ATGGCTCCCTTCTGTTCATGCACTGGTTTATCCCTCTCTCCTCTGCACTTGTGTCTCTTTAAGTCTTCGGGTCTCCTAAACTTTCTCCGGCATTCCCCACACCACACTTACATGTGCACACACCCACCCACACCCACCCTAACACAAACCAACTCACCACTTCTCAAACACAAAGAAGAACTTGTGAACAATCGTGGAAGCAGCGGCATTGGGATAGAGTTGGCAGGTCCTCGCCACAAGCATGGCCCAGGACACGCCTCCAAGATAACCCAGAGCATTAGAATACACCCCACGTTCTATAAATAAAAAATACTGTAATTAAATGATTAAGTGTGCATGAGCCCTAGATATCCTACTCAACAGGAACATCAAACAGCCTTGATTATTTTCTTAAAATTACATATAATACAGTCACTTGAGTACACTGAGAATATTTTGCCATAAATCTGCAAAATAAAGAGTGCCTGTAGTAGTACACATTCCCAGCATGACTTCAGCTTCACTGCTAACTAGCCATTAAAAATGCTATCAATGATATTCATTGAAACAGGCTTTGTTCAAGCGGATGTATAGTTTAGTGGCAATTGGAATAGTAATACTTGGAAAAGGGCCAACTACAATAAACTATTCCCCATACTCACTCTTTGCCCATAGCTTGATAGCACGGAGAGCCATTCTGAAGCTGTTCTGATTTGGCACAAGGTTGAGGATAGCATCCGTCACACGACAACCATTTAAACTTCGCACACTTTGTTGGTCGAGATTCTTGAGTAATGTGATATCCAGAAGGTTTAGATTGTTTGGAATTGCCGGCAATGCCAAACGAGAGAATAACAGATCCATCTGTTGAAAAGAAATTAAATAAACAATAAATTAGCAAATTTTAAACAAGCAAATGAGAAAACAATTAAGAAAGATAAAGAGCAAGCTCAAGGGAATGATGAGGTCAGTCAGCACCTATAGAATGTGAATGGCTAGTAAGTGCCTTACAGAAATGAAACAAAGTGTATCTAATCGATGTGTCATTACCTCATTACAACCTACCATCCCATGCCACTAGGAAAATTGCACCATAAACACCCTTGAGTTGCCACTTCTGCCACTTAGCTAGCTATGCACATTTATTGAGTGTTGAGCTTGCCCTCAGTTCTCTCAAACTTATTAACTAACAAACGAGAAACTGAGAAATTTCTTTACTAGAAACCATACCTCAATGTCTTCATACTCCATCTTGATGACCGGAACAAAGGCGTCTGGGATAGCCCTGACGTTGGTCACACCTTTCTCATTTACAAGCATCTCGTAGAAAGAGGAAAAAAAGTCAACTCTGTCTACGTGCCGTGGTGCAACGAGCAGAGTGTCAATATCAGCTCCTGTCGGAATAACACAGTGGGGTAAAACGAAAACGTATAATAGTCAATTCTCTAACAACAACTCCCCTAACCAGCCAAGCTTTAATTTAAAGCAATATGGTCACAAATATGAAGATATTTTCAAGTAACATGACCCACAAACAAAAAATCAAGATTAGGTGAACCCAAAGCCAAGGTTAGCACAACAACTGCCATAATATATATGTGGTAAGGATTGTTTGTATGTTTTCTATGTATTTCTTGCATTTGGTAACATGATTAATTCCAGCCAACTCCGCATTGAGTGTTGGCCATCATATGCCACTTGGCGTACCTTGGACCCTACTACCACAGTGCAGAACTGGGTAAAATGAAATATACACATCACTATACAAGCCCTAAATTTAAACACTTGCCTTTTCCATGGACGCCCAATCGATAAGAACCAAATGTAAAGATCTTTCCTCCGAGTTCTTTAGCTTCTTCCATTGTCTTGCCCTACCAAGTAAACCACAAATCCAGATTGTGCTAATGGTAAGACATTCATGTTGCTTTCATTCTTCCCCATAATGCTTCCGACATCTTTAATTTTCACTTAGAACACAATACCACTTACCACCTCCACTAACTTATCTTGAAATCCAAAAATAACATCTTCCCTTACCTTATCCACGCTAACTCTGATGATCCATCGCTGCATGAGCTCATTCAGTTTGCCCAAGACATAAAGCCTGTGGGCTTGACCTTCTTCTGTGTCAAACACATTGTGTCCTCTCATGACCTCGCTCAGCTTCTCTGTCAATTCAACATCCTACAGACACACCCACAAACACCCATTTAAGCCATTATCACCAGTTAACACATTGGTGGAGTATAATTAACATTTTCTTTGTTTGTAATGTCTATTCTTGCCACCCAAAATCATTTCCCACTATTATTTGCCATTAAAGTGAAGAATGGTGTGCACGTTTCTTCGCTCTCTGTCAAAATTAGCTATCACTTCATAAATACTTCTCATAGTGTATATATAGTTAAAAAGAAACTTATTTCTAAAGTAAATACTTTGAGACAGTTTGTCCTATCTTTCCCAATACAGAAACTCTAAATACAGTGGGCAATTGGGGGGGAAAAAGGAACTCATCAAGTAGAGGGGATTTTAGCTAGTCTGTAGAAAGTTGTGACAACAGATTTTCCCTAAGACTGACTCCAATTTAATTTTCAACCACGAGTGTACCTTTTTGTGTCTGTTTATCATATTTTTATGCACACTGAATGATATGATGCCAAAACCCATGTATCTAATATAACAATAATAGTGGGCATGGCAATATGAATTTACTGTACTAATCGTATTCCTACACATTCTGACCTATAGATAAATGTATGTGAAAATTGTTTGCTGTTGCTAACAGAATCCTGTTCCAAAAAAAAAAAAAAAAAAAAAATACATGGGGTGTGGTCAAGCGTTCCCATGTTTGTCACTTACAGCACACATAGGACAAAACTTATATATTTTTTAAAAGCCCTGGGACAAACCAGCATTTCCACTTTGGCCTGCAGTACTAGCGTTCAGAAAAAAAGCGATTGCACTATTTCTAGTATAATATCACAAATTATGGCTGGCCATTCAAGATGTCACACCTGAGCACTGAGGAAATCCTATTGGGCAGAGATTTACCAAGGCTCAGTCTACTCTAGTGCAGTAAATGAAGGGCAAAGACAAATCATAATCAGTTGAAAAAAAGAAAAGAAAAGAAAGTAAACTGTAGCTATTCAATAGTTTAGTTACAAAAAAAAATGTTGTGTAAATGGAAATTGAATCACACCTCCAGCCATTTTTACTCCTATTTGACCAGAACTTCTAATTGTCATAGCATGCCAAATAATGCCTTGTAGCTACTCTGGCATGACAATAGACCTATACAGTAACACTCTAAAAACACCATGGTTTCCAAAGGATACATTTGATTTAACCCAATATCATCACAGTCTACCTGAACTACATTTAAACATAAGCTAGCCAATCCAATTCATATATTCACAGCTCACACCAACGTCTTACCGTACGAGTTGGACCAGCCAGACTTAACGCAGATGTTACTCCAAGAGCCTGAGGGTTGCTACGAAAAGTCCATGACCATCAGGAAATGACATCATTGAGCACTCTACTTTTTTAAACTTTAGCTTACCTCTGGTTAGGAGCAGCCATGTTTGCTGCAGCAAAAAGCTACCAGCATGAAGGCCCTGTTACTTTCCTTTCAGTTTTTAGAATGACGATTCCATAAAAAGCCTCTAGTACCGAAGAGTACTTCTTCACCACGCGAAACGAGTACGGGGTCTTTCAAATAACTGCTGATTCAGGCGTCAAAAAATCTCCGGCATTTTTACGCGCGCATTTTACCGGTAAATGGGTTCTTGGGTTCTTGTGATTGACGCGTGATTCAATTGCGTATGTCACATGAAGAACTATGATGGGCGTGGTAGTCAAAAATAAGTGGGAGGGGTTGTTTGTCTACCTTGGGAAAGAGGAGTGTACCCCGCGCCATCTCGTTTGGTTGCATTTTGCCGTAAGAGCGTCAAAAGATTGTGCTTGGGGAGCAGTTCCAGGATGGCCGACTTTATGGATAGACCCAGGCTGGTCACTGAAGGTAATCAAGCTCCTTTAAATCTGCATGCAGAAAATCCGTAAGGGGGGCGTAGCTGACTCTGAAGTGGTGGGTGGAATGGAAAGCAACGCTTACGCGCGTAATGGACGACAATTATTACACTATTTTTTCCAGCCATCACATGAAATTGAAAATAGTGCAATTATTACCATGTAGGAGCCTCCCCTGAAGATGGGGTTCCAGATATGACCGTGATCAGTGAGATTGATGAGTATGGAATCAACACTAATCTGAAGACAAGATATAGACACAACAAAATATATGTAAGATAAAAACTTCTAATAATTCAAATTGGGTCTCTTGCAAATTTAAAGTTTATAGGATAAATTGCAAGAGGAAGAAAAAGCATTATTATCATTATTATTATTATTATTATTATTATTATTATTATTATTAGACCTACACAGGAACTATTCTAGTAGCAGTCAATCCATACTATCAGCTATCCATCTATGAACAAGAGACTATTGATAAATACAATGGAAAGAAAATGGCTGACCTGCCACCTCACGTGTATGCCATAGCAGAATCAGCACTGACTTACCTAAAAGATGAGAGAAAAAACCAATCCTGCATCATCAGCGGAGAGAGCGGCGCTGGAAAGACTGAGACCACTAAGTTCATTTTACAATATTTGTGCACGGTGACTTGCTCAGTCACAAGGTGGGTGGAGCAACAAATTTTGGAGGCAAATACTGTGCTTGAAGCATTTGGTAAGTACTATAATTTAAATCTATTGGCACATCATGTAATCATATACATCTTGTGTTGTTTGTTGTTGTTTATCTGTTGTTGTTTTATTAGGAAATGCAAAGACTGTTCGCAATGATAACAGCTCTCGATTTGGAAAATTTATTCAAGTTTGTTTTGACAGCAGAAGTCAGATTAGCGGGTGCATTATCCAAGACTACCTCCTTGAACTTTCCAGGCTTAGCTTCCAAGCCCAGCATGAGAGGAACTACCATATCTTCTATCAGCTTCTGGCAGGTGGCAACGCAAACCCTGAGCTGAAAAAAGAGCTATTTCTTGAGTCTCCTTCTTCCTACAACTACCTCAACCAGAGTGGCTGCTACACACTGGATGGTGTGAATGATGTTACCATGTTTGATCAGCTGCGGTTGGCATTGCAGGTAATACTTTAAATAGAAACATACTACATGCCATTTATCAGCTTCACTGTAAAATGCCATAAAAACTCACTTATAAAGTTCTTAATCTGCTATATTAATGGTACATATTTTGGTTTTCTTCAGGTGTTGAATATGCCAGATGAAATGATCCATGGAATGTTTCAAACACTCTCTGCAATTTTGTGGATTGGAAACTTGAAATTTCAAGATACCGACAGTGAAGCCTGCCAGTTGACTAAGGGAGATCATGAGGTGGTGAGGAAGATAGCTGCTCTCCTTGGTCTGTCAGATGCCCAGGTAGCCAAGGTGTGCACGATAAGGCAGATCAGTGTGAGAGGAACTACTACAGACATTGCACTCAAGCTGTCCGAGGTAAGTATTCAGTTAGACTGAATGGCGCATAATTAAACACTCCCATTCACTTTCTCTCTCTTTCAATGCCCCATGGGCATGAGGGTTACTTTCAGCTTTCCATTCATTCGGATCTCAAAGTGGGAAGTATAGCAATATTCTTTTGTCTTCTTGTATTTAATTGCTGTCTGTTCTGTTTGACTTATTTTTTAATCTTGTTTTGAAAACACAATTCATAGGCAAGGGAAAACAGACATGCAATGGCCAAGGCTCTTTACTCTCGTGCCTTCACTTGGATTGTTCATCAAATCAACTCGTGCACCAACCCTGGGTCCAACTCAACTCGCTTCATTGGAGTGCTAGACATCTTTGGCTTTGAGAACTTCATGGTATGTCTTAAAGATCACTGACTGGCAAGAATTACTCATTGTTTACTACTTTTAGATCAACTCTTTTGAACAATTGTGCATCAACTTCACAAATGAAAAACTACACAAGTTTTTTAATCACTATGTCTTTCATCTGGAGCAAAAAATAGTAAGTATATATTTAGCATAATTGTAGTTCAGAAGTGTAAATGGTGGATTGTTTGTATTTACAGTATGAGGAAGAGGGAATCAAGTACTCCCACATCAGCTTCACTGACAACACCACTTGTCTCGAGCTGGTAGAGAAGCCTCCAAAGTGTGTGCTCAGACTACTGGATGAAGAATGCCGCTTTCCAAGAGTGAGTTTATGGTTATAACAAATTTATTGAGTATAATTAGACAACACTTAAGTGACTTTCAAACTAATTTGTCTGAGATGCTGGTTTTGAACATTCGTTCATTTATTTTCCCCTTACATTCTACAGCAAATGAGTACTAAAACTAAACTGCTCTAACTGTGTATTCTTCCCTATAACTATAACTATACATTAATTATGGAGCAATCAAATCAGAAATGAGTGATCCAACTTTTATTCTGTGTGCGCTGTAAGAAATTGGTGTCATGTGACTCATATTATGAAATATCAATTGACACTCACCATTATACTAATTCACTGATTGTGTTGCTTAATCACTTGATGATGCTATTACATATGTTGTGCTTACTGTAGGCCACAGATCAATCATTCCTTGAAAAACTTCATCATGAACTCGGCAAGCACCCCAACTTTGTGAAGGGAGCTGATAAACGTTTTTGGTCAGTTGAATTTGGCATCAAGCATTATGCTGGTGCAGTTACTTACAGAGTGAAAAACTTCCTGGAGAAGAACAAGGATGTCCAACAAGAACTCTTCTTTGACTATCTTGAAAAATCATCTCGTCTTTTTGTCAAAGACATTACAAGGTTCAGGGTAAGTTTTAGGGATAAATTGCTATAGCAACTGATTTTATTGGGAACAACTTTAGGATCTGTTGACAACTTACCTTGAGGGTGCAAAAGAAAGGGCCACTAAGTCCAAGGGTCTCATATCTGGTACCAAGACCACCAAAGGGAAGCCTACAGTTGGAGACACATTCAGGACTCAGCTGCTGGCTCTGGTAGATGTCCTTGACTCAACAACACCATGGTATGAATTTAGCTACTTTGTTATATAAGTACAAAAAACGAAAAAGTTGTATGTAGCTGAAAATAGAAAAAAATAAAATATAATCCCATCTATTGTATTGCCGTTTGTTGTTGTTTTTCATTATGGAAGTAACGTTTTATTTAATAACTCGTTTTATTCTCTTAGGTATGTTCGATGCATAAAGCCTAACCATGAGAAGGCCTCCAAGCTGTATGATGATGAGCTGGTAATCACACAGCTACGGTACTCCGGCATGCTGGACATTGTCAGAATAAGAAAAGAAGGATATCCAGTTCACGTTTCAGCAAAAGAATTCCTCAGTAAATATCAGTGCTTGGCAGCCAAAGATCGCGACCCCTTACCTGCAGATGAAAAGAAAGCGGCAGCCAAAATATTGCAGTCTTTGAACCTACCGGAGACGGAGTGGCAAATAGGAAGGAGCAAGATTTTTCTGAGGATTAGTGTTTTTGACCCACTTGAGGACAAAAGAAAAGCTCTTATTACTGATAAAATCATTCTCATTCAGAAGAAGTGGAAAGGGTATGTTGCTAGGAAAAGGTTTCTGGAGAAGCGTCAAGCAGCTATAGTGCTTCAGAAACATTTCAGAGGTATCCGCTTAAGAATGAAGTTTTTGAGAAAGAAGAGGGCCACCATTATCATTCAATCCTACTACCGTGGCATGGTGGCAAGGGAACTTGCAGCAGCTATTCGTAAAAAGAAAGAGGAGGAAGAAACTGAGCGAAGGCGTCTTAAAAAATTGGAAGAGGAAAGACAGGCAAAGCAGAATGCCCAGAAATCAATGGAAGAGTCTTTCAAGGCAGCACAATTAGAACTTCTCACTCTGGCAAAGCTAGCTGAACACAAGAGCCAGAAGGCTGTCACCAAGTCAGGTGAAGTTGACTTGGATAAAATGTTCAATTTCCTCTCTCAAGACACCAAACCAACAGGAAAGGGTGAAGCAAAGTTCTTCATGGATATCACAGAAGACCTAGAGGCAATGTTTAAAAAGGGACAGATAGAGAGTGAGCCAAAACGAGCACCAGCTAGGAAAGCTCCAGCAGCTCCAAAGGCTCAGCCTCAGAAAAGCAAGCCACAAAAGGCCACAGGAACAGTTCCAACTCATGTGACTCCAGCCAGCCTGAGCAGGACTCAAAGAAGACAGAGGAGAGTCAACAAGAAACTCTTGGGAGTGGAAGAGGAGGCAAGCAAAAGGCAAGACACCTTTGATCCTGAGGCCTACCCACTGGTGAGATTTGCAGAGATGTACTTCAATGACTTTCCAAAAGACACAACTGGATTTAGCACAATTTCACTGCGTCGAGCTCCTAAGATTAGTGACCCTTTACCAAAGGCAGAAATGCTAATGTATACTAAGTCGTCAACCCTGCCCACATCCATGGTGCACATGCATGACCCCGAAAATGTCAACCTTGCTTGCGGCATTTTCAAAGACATGTGCAAACTACTAAAAGGAGAACTGAAACCCGAGCAGTACATTCTAGTCATTCAGAGCACCATTGCCTACGGCATAGAGAGGGCGGAGCTGAGAGACGAAATCTTCTGCCAGCTCATTCGTCAAGTTAGCAACAATCCCAAGCAAGATGCTATCATGAGAGGCTGGCATTTCATCACTCTGTGCACAATTTCATTCCCACCGAGTAAAAACTTCAACAAGGTCAGTTTGCTATGGCATTTCTGTCATCTCAATTATAATAGCTAATTAGTATTATTATAATTAGAAATTGGTTCAGTGGCTTACAAATGTATTTTATGACTATTTGTTTGCAGTTCTTGCAAGCCTACTATCACAGAGAATCGGATAACAAGCTGGTAGGGAAATACGCAGTCGCGTGTCTGAAAATTATGCGACGAGCCAAAGTGAGCGCTAGGAAGTATCCACCTTCAACTATCGAAATTGCAGTAAGTTAGGGACAGAACTTATACAACTTTTTCCTTTATGATCTGCGAGACAGAATAAGTTAATTCATACACATAATTAATACTGCATGCAATCCATGAATATCTATATGTGAAACATGTGAAGAAATATCAACAAAACAGCAACCAATAGATCATTTTGTCACTTCTCTTTGCTTGCAGGCTGTTCAAAACTTAAACCCATTGATCTGCCGCTTTTACTTTCTGGATGGGAAAGCGAAGGCCATGGGAGTGGATGCTTCAGCTACAGCTAACGATGTCATCCGAATCTTGTGTGACAAAATAGATCTCCAGAGCATGGACGGATGGGCCTTGTATGAGGTAATATACTAAAGCATTTTGTACTTGAGTCAGTCAGTTACCTATCTGTGGTTGTGATATAGGTCAATCCAGAATTTGAGCACTTCATCAAAGGTCACGAGTACATTGCAGATGTGCTGACTCAGTGGGAGAGAGACAAGCGGAGCTCCATGACGATGACCAAATACACTACTGTCTCCCACCGTCCTTCCTACACCTCTGCCCTGGGGGGTGGGGATAGCAAGTTTGTCTTTAGAAAGAGGATCTTTCGCTATCCGAAAGAAATTCCAAAGGACCCTGTGGAATATCATCTTACTTATGCTCAGGCTGTACAATCAACAGTAACGGTAAGAAAATAAATGAATAGAGAGGCTAGACTTCATATGCTCAGCTAATTAGCATAAGACAAGTAAACAGGATGCTTTGGCCAATTAATTGATATTAATATGATTGAATATAACTAATGTAGGCTTGCTGCTTTGTGTACGTAATTTATATCTCATGCTAATAAAGACAAAAAGCAGAAAAATATTTAATAGCATTAAAATGTTTTTGTATGTTTTTGTTCTATTTTTATTTTTATTTTTATTTTTTATTTTTATTTTTTGCTGCCAATGCACTATAAATAACTTTAATTTTTCTCCAGGTGGATGAGTTCCCTGTGAATGAAGCTGTAGCACTTCAGCTAGCTGGGCTCCAGTCACAGGTGTTGTGGGGCGACTTCAATCCTTCCATGCACAACAGATACGATGAGATTGAAGTGTACTTGCCACAAAGAATCATCAGTGGGAACAGAACAAAAACTACTGCGGACTGGAAGACATCCATTGGAGAAGCCCACAGAGTAAATACATAATGTATTATTATTTAACTTTATACCTTTTTTTTTATTCTTAGAAATATGGTACTGGCAAGACTGAGATAGAAGCTAAGGTCTGGTATTTGACTTCAGTCAAGCACTATCCCTTGTATGGGTCTACACTCTTCAAAGTACAGTACAAAGGCTTCTGGCCCTACCCCAGCAACATCTTCTTGGCCGTTGACTTGAACGGTGTGAAGTTTGTGAACATGAAAACCAAGCAGATTATGGCTGAATACAGCTACCAAAACTTGGACAGTGTTAGTGTGGACATTGTGGAGGACGCCATCACTCTGAAGATGAAGGAAGGAGGAAAAGAAGACTTGAAGCTCTTCAACTTTGAAACTGTGCACAAGGAAGATATAGCCAACCTAATTGGAAGCTACTCTCCTTCTCATGGGAATTGGCAGAGAGTTGGAGAGGCTAAAATAAAACAAGTAAGTACTCATTTTGCTTCAACACTTAATCTTGAAATAATTAGCTTCAAATGAGTCAGAAATCTAAGATTTAGGCCTAATAATAATAATAATAATAATAATAGTAATAATAATAATAATAATAATAATAATAATAATAATAATAATAATAATAATAATAATAATATATTGAAAACAACAACAACAGTAGTTTAAAACTTACTTCCTCCTTTTAATCTTGTTTCAGGTCCACCTATCAGAAGAGGAAAGAGGGAAAATATGGCATGAGATCTGGGAGTGTAGGAAAGCTCTGGCCATAGAGCACAAGATGCTTCAAGAGCCTCCCGAGAAGACCAACTTCCTCACCACCACTCTCAGACGATACAACCGTGCAAGGCTCGAACGGTTGAACAAAGTCAGAGAAGAGAAGGACTTCGAAAAGGTGTACAGACAGTCCTTCTGGTCATATAGCAAGAGTGCTTTGAAGCAACCGCTAACTGTCTTGGAGGGAGAAAAGGGAGGAGAAGTGGAGGAAGTTGCTCTGAAGATATTCTATACACTGCTCCAGCATTCAGGTAATAGTTACCAAATACAAGTATTGAAATCAAGTGGGCCAGATGAAAAGAAAAAAATCAATAGATAGCTAGCAGGAAAAAAAATGTTGCAGGTTATTGATACATTGCTCTTGATGTGAGCAGAATTCTAAAATATATTCAAACATGTAAATATTTTACTAGCACCAACAGCAGTCCTTTTGCTCCATTTTAATTTCCCTGTCAAAATAATGGTCATATGATTTACCTAAGCATAACAAAAAACAACAACAACAAAACAACAACAATAGAAACAAGGAAGTGTGACTTCATTAATTTATATGCTGTACATTTGTAGGTATTTCTCCATCTAGTGGAAGTGGGTTTGAAGAAATAGACTCAGAAGACTGTGTGAGCATGGTCCAGTTGGTCATACAAAAGTGCCTGGAGAGAGAGTCGCTCTGCAACGAGTTTTACCTGCAGCTTGTCAAGCAAACAACAGACCAGCCAGAGCCCAATGGCCGCATCAACATCCAAAACTGGCGGTTCATGTGCCTGATCTGTGGCGTGGTTGTCCCTAGGAACAGAGTGATCCTGAGGTACCTGCAAACACACTTGAGGAGGTGCGGAATGGAGCCACACACCGAAGAGGGGAAATATGCTCAGTTTGCACTTCAGGTGAGAGATTGTCACATTACACAACTCAAGTAGATGATATTTTCACTACTTTATAGGCTCTTGCAAAAACAATTGAGGCCAAGAACAGGAAGTACCCTCCCTCCTACAGAGAAGTCCAGTGTATTATTAGAAGGTAGCTAAAGCTATGCTTTTATATGATATTTTAATTGTGTGTAATTTTCTTTTATAAAGACGGCAAATTCATGAGAGATTCTATTTCATGGATGGACAGTTTAGGGCTATTGAGTTTGATCCATCTTCTACCACTAAAGAGGTATAAATGTCAGACTGTTTGAAAACTTAACAATAAAGACAAAACAATAACAACAACAAAGAAGCTTGTTATTATGCACTTCCATTCTCTGGTAAACAAATATTCACTATTTTTTTAAATTCCAGGTGGTGGAAGTTGTCAAAGAAAGGGTGGGGTTGCTACGAGATGCCACTGGCTTTTCACTCTTTGAAGTCTTTGGTATGCTGGAGAGAAACATGCTGCCAACAGAGAAAGTAGCAGATGCCATGTTTAAGTGGGAGAAGTACGCGAGGAGCACTCACTCTACAAAAATCCTAAAATTGACCTTCAAGGTGAGTGGGTAAAGGGACAACAAGAGAAGAAACATGTCGGCGTGTTGCTACAGTAATGGAGTCATGATAGCTAATTTAATTCCACAGAAGCGGAAGTTTTTGCAGCCATACATGAACATGCAAGACTCTGTTGAAGTCAACTTGCTCCTCCACCAAGCCATTGATGATGTCGTGAGCGACCGCTACCCAGTGTCTCTGTCCGAAGCCATCTACCTGGCAGCCCTCAGGGCACAAGCAGTAATGGGAGGGTTCAGCCAAGACACCGACCTCATGGACTACATGTAATACTAGAAAAATTGTTGTCTGAAATATAAAATGATATTTCTTTTCCTTTTATTAGGACAATAGTAGACAGGTACATCCCCAAGCACATGCGACAGAAAGTCCGCCCGGAAGACATAGCAAGGAAGCATAGTGACTACAAGGATTTGTCCGAGAAAGAATGCAACGAAGCCTACCTATCATTTGTGAGGCAGTGGCCTCTGTATGGTTCCACCATATTTGATGTCCTTCAGGGATATACCAGCACGCTGCCGAAGAACCTGTGGCTTGCTGTCAATGAAATGGGTATACACATTCTCAAGAGGAGGGACAAGGAGCCTCTTGTCACCTACGACTACAAGAACATTGTCAACTACAGGTAAATTGTCTTTGAGATGCCTGAATTGTCTTGCATAAGGCAACCGACCGGCTGCTAGACTGATGCGATTTTATTTTTATGTGTGTGTTTTCCAGTCCTTCTCTGAAAAACCTCATGATAGTCACTGAGAGTTTGACCAGAGGCACCAAGTTTATTTTCAACACCAGTCAGGTGAGTATCAAGTCTCTTTATATAGATAGGTATGCATGTCAGAGACAATGACATGAGTGCCGCAAATATGATAACTGTACCTAGTACATTGGTTGTGGATTCTATAGGAAGGGGGGGGGGAAAGACTTTTTTCAATTATATTTTATTCTCCAGGCTTCTCAAATTGCTCACTTAATCCGTGACTACACTCACCTCATTGTGGAGAAGCAAAGACGGACCAGCACCGTGGTGTCAGAAGCAGCTGCTGCCCCTTCGCCGCCAACCCAGCAGCAGACAACCACTGCCAGATCTCGAGGCCCAGCCCACACCAGGGTCACCGGCAGGGGACCAGCACCTCAGATTCCTGGAAGCCGGCAATTTGGTTCCAAACCCATCTCTCCCAAAGCACTATCAAGTCACAGTGCATTATAGACGTTTGCAAATATAAACTGTAGTTTTTATTTATTTCATCACTTACAAATATAATTTAATTATTTTTAAAAA
>WLWI01003399.1_pt1:0-12500 | contig 13656 bp, 9 predicted proteins | sample 6701501 | NCBI WGS metagenome assembly WLWI01 (sample SAMN12718690, study PRJNA515312) | sponge metagenome | isolation source: marine sponge | host: Mycale hentscheli | place: New Zealand: South Island, Marlborough, Capsize Point | collected 2014-11-01
GAAGCTCATCCAGGGTTTTAGATTTTATTCAGCATATGTGGCTGCATATATTTGTAGTACTGTCCATTGTAATTATCTTGGCTTGTGTTATTGCTGTACTGGCAGAAGTTTCAAAGCTAAGACAACCTGAACAAAGTACTTTAACGTCATCTGAAGTTGAGAAATTCTTGAGTAGATTTTCCAATGATGTTACACTCAATAATAGCTACATATCTGCAATAAACGCCGTACTTGATGACTTTGCCAGCAAACTGAGTCCAAGCAGCAATGGCACTCAGCCTCGAGTGTGTCCCCTGTGTGACTATTGCAGTGCAGATCTTGGTGAAAGTAATTGCACGTCTGCTAAAGTTGCCGAACTTGATCTATCAAACAATAGTACTTCATGTCCTTCTGAATTCACCTTGAGAATGAATAACAGTGTGCATACATCATGTGACAGTACTCGCACATCTCCAACTGGTGGTTGCACCTCTGTATTTTATTATACTAATATGACGTATTCTAAAGTATACGGTAGAATTACAGCATATCAATATGGTTTTACGAATTCCTTCCAAATGTTCAGAAACAATCGTGGTAATCAAACAATAGATGAAGCCTATGTAGATGGAGTCAGTCTGACTTATGGAATGCCTAGACAACACATTTGGACATTTGCTGCTGACAAAGATAAAAGCACTTCCTTTTGTCCCTGTGGTAGTAATGATGTCAGTATTCCACCATTTGTTGGAAGAGACTACTTTTGTGATACTGGAGAAGCTGATATGAACACTTTATCTACTAGTAGATTGTGGGATGGAAGAGGATGTGATGGAAGTTATAGTTGCTGTGGTTACAACAGTCCACCCTGGTTCTACAAGCAGCTGCCTTATCCCACCTCTGAACCCATTGAACTCAGAGTGTGTACAGACCAGAGCACCAGTAATGAGAATATAGAACTAGAGTCTATCCTCATATACGTTCTGAGTTAGTTGTTATTCTCATGTTATGGTTGTTAGCACAGAGTGTTTTAATTCAGATAAATATTTTGCATGTTTATATTAATTCTATAAATGATTTATAATTTATAGTTGCAATTTTTATACTAACTGTATGAGCGTTCAATGTTGGCTTGTTGCTGAGTAGTTTATGGAGGGTGTTTTCTCTGATATAGATACGTGGAACTAATTTTAAGTTCCTTTTAATTGTATAAGTCATTACAATTGTAATTTTTCTAATAATACGTCACATAGTTACTATGTGTTTGTGAATGCAATTTTTTTGAAGTTAAAAAAATAGTACAAATACACTTTCTCTTCATTAGCTACAAATAATATGATCTTAGTATATAATATATGGTAAAAACTCCTTAGATTACTTGTCTTCTCTATAAGTGATTGTTTAATAATGGTTTTTTATGGTCACACCCAACCCATACCTTGACCGCACCCAAAACATACCATGACCACACCCATTATGGAAGCACAAATTAAACCAGGAACCGAGCATATTTTCGATTCTAAGTTTATATTCGCTATCTACACCATAGACCATACAACAAGACCTAATGCACTTAGTCTCTTTGTAGTCGGTATCAAGACAAATCAGTGGAAGTATGGGTTACACTATGATGTGGAGGTTGGTACGGGATGTACACCATTCAAGGGCCACTGGCCAGAGGATGGCATATTTCCCATTCCGACTGAATGGAGTGGTGCAAACGACTTGTGTCTTTGGCTCTAAACGTACAAAAACTAATTTTGATCGGATTGTTTACTTCTTCACCTCCTAGGAGGCGGGTATAAAATATAATCACTGCAAATTGAGCAATATGATTGGACGGTTTGAACTAACCATGGTACAAGCATATACCTTAGCTACTTATTATCTCTCTTTACATAATTCGAGCTTTATGACAAAGCAAGGGAAACCACAATTTAGAGTGATTACGGTCAATAACATATTCATACTCTATTCTGTTGAACACAAAAAAGAAAAAGCAGGACAGTAAGATATTTCTCTTATTTTAAATTATATCGGGTGAAGCTGAACATACATAATTAGGTACTGGAAATTACCTTCTAACATTGTATAGTAGTATCCCATGAATGATGCTTCAACTTCCTACTGGTTGTTGTAAGTCACGATAGCTATAGAATAAAAAGTTATAGTTTCTGGTCATTGTTGTTTATGTCATGGACTTAAATTTCTAACACATGGTGGTATCTTGTTTGACGAGGTTACCACATTAGTAAGTAGTGGTTTAATTATTGTGATTACTCATCATGTTTAAAAAAAAAATTTCCTTCTAATTACATGCCCTGTATTGTTACCTATTTATTTAATTGAGTGTGGTTCACTTCAGAATTGATTCAACCATACACATTGTGATAATATTTTTATTGATCTAGACTTACATTCACTTTAATTTAGATAAATATGCATTAATTTTTTTTGTTACTTCTGACATAATTCTGTTTCTCTTCAGACAATGTCTCCACATATATAAATTCTACTTAATCTTTAGACAATATTGTCACCAATTAGTTATTATTTTAATTAGCAACTTTCATTTAATTATTTGCAGTGGAAAATTCTCATTCTAAATTCAAGTATCATCATTTTATTAGGTGAATTCATTTTCTTTTTTATATATAATTTAGTCATACTACTTCGATAAGCTACAACTTTTTGTGAAATTTTATTCAGGGGATCGCAAAAGGTTAGATGCTGCAATGACGAAAAAATAAAATTAACAGCAAGAGAATAGCTAATGGATGATGCATGTCCAATGTTAAACTTGGACTTTCAGAAGGATCTTTAGAGTTGTTTCATTCCCTCTGAAAGCACCACTGTTAAGAAGAACATAACAGCCATCTTCCTTGAAGTTCTAAATCAATGTCTGTTATAATTTAGCTGCAGCTTTCCAAATATTTTAAGTTTCCTTATAATATAGCTAATCTGCAAACCTATATTCTTTTTGCAACTCTCAAGAGCTACACTGTACTAACTGAAATTGTAATAAAGTGGAAGTAATGACTAGATCTTATCAGACAGGTTAAATTGGAAAGGATCGCTTGAAGTGCACAAACATACCATTTAAAAGGCTTTCAGACTAGCCTGGTTAGCTAGTCAGTGGTGTAGGTAGATGTTTCAGTAAAAGGGAGCTCCAAGGGCATGTTTTTTTTGTGTGTGTTTTAAAGTGTTTATGTGAGAAATCATCTGATTAGGTTGTGCCCCAAATTATGGGAGGGGTCCAGCTCCCGGAGCCCCCTTCCTTCCTACGCCGCTGCTATTAATTTGTAATTGTGATGATAATAGATCAGAAACTACTTAGTTTGTGTGTATATGTGTAGCTTTTTGAGTGTAGTTAGCTATGTTTGTGTGTATGTGTGCAAATATGTATGTGTGTGTGTAAGTGTATAGCTATGTGTATGTGGGTGCTTGGCTGTGTTGTGTACACTCGTGTCGTACATCCTTAATGTTGTTAATATCACAGTTGTAGTTTTCATAATAGCTTCATTTTTGTACACAAGTAAATTTGTTATAAATTTGCTGGTGGGTAGGCATAATTAATAACAAAATATGGCTTTTTCCAACCAGGGTACAGTTTTAGGCTCGATTTGTCAAAAAGATGAGTACACTGAAGTTAAACTAGCTCCAGTACATTTTTATGAATCAGCTGATGAAGTTTTATGTGGAAATAATGAGGAAGCAGAAGAAGAGGTAGTCTCAATTACTTCAAAATTGAATACCGTTGGGAATTATACCAGCTTAATAAGGACTTCAAAATCACCTACTTCAAAAGAATTAAGCAATGAAAAAATAACACAAATAAGCAATAAAAGAGCTTTAAAAAGGATATATTCCAATATAAATCTGTCTAAAACTATCTCGTCTTGTATTCAAAAGAAATGGCTTAATATCTTAGCAATTATTGTTAATGTAATTTTGCTTGTATGTGTACTTTATATATTAGCAGAATTTATAATTCTGAGAAAGGAATTGGTGACACAGAATCAACACTCTCCTAGTAATGCTTCTCTAATATGTGATCTTTCTACATTAGAGGAATTACTTGACGAACATTTCAGTCATTTAAATTTAGATAATTTGACTTGTCCAAGCAATGCCTCCAGGGGTGAAATTCAGCCTACGCTATGTCCTTTTTGTGACTATTGCAGATTAGATCAAGGAGAGAGAAACTGTTCATTTGCCAAAGTTGCTGAACTTGATCTATCGAACAATAATACTTCATGTCCTTCTGAATTCACCTTGAGAGTGAATAACAGTGTGCATACATCATGTGACAGTACTCGCACATCTCCTACTGGTAGTTGCACCTCTGTATTTTATTATACTAATATGACGTATTCTAAAGTATACGGTAGAATTACAGCATACCAATATGGTTTTACGAATTCCTTCCAAATGTTCAGAAACAATCGTGGTAATCAAACAATAGATGAAGCCTATGTAGATGGAGTCAGTCTGACTTACGGAATGCCTAGACAACACATTTGGACATTTGCTGCTGACAGAGACAAGAGCACTTCCTTTTGTCCCTGTGGTAATAATGATGTCAGTATTCCACCATTTGTTGGAAGAGACTACTTTTGTGATACTGGAGAAGCTGATATGAACACTTTATCTACTAGTAGATTGTGGGATGGAAGAAGATGTGATCGGAGTTATAGTTGCTGTGGTTACAACAGTCCACCCTGGTTCTACAAGCAGCTGCCTTATCCCACCTCTGAACCCATTGAACTCAGAGTGTGTACAGACCAGAGCACCAGTATTGAGAATATAGAACTAGAGTCTATCCTCATATATGTTCTGAGTTAGTTGTTATTCTCATGTTATGGTTGTTAGCACAGAGTGTTTTAATTCAGATAAATATTTTGTATGTTTGTATGAATTCTATAATTGATTTACAATTATATAGTTGCAATTTTTATACTAACTGTATGAGCGTTCAATGTTGGCTTGTTGCTGAGTAATTTATGGAGGGTATTCTCTGATATAGACACGTGGAACTAATTTTAGGTTTCTTTTAAATTGTATAAGTCATTACATTTGTAATTTTTCTAATAATACTTCACATAGTTACTATGTGTTTGTGAATGCAAATTTTTTGAAGTTAAAAAATAGTACAAATACACTTTCTCTTCATTAGCTACAAATAATATGATCTTAGTATATAAATATGGTAAAAACTCCTTAGATTACTTGTCTTCTCTTTAATAAGTGATTGTTTAATAATGGGTTTTTTATTGTCACACCCAACCCATACCTTGACCACACCCAAAACATACCATGACCACACCCATTATGGAAGCACAAATTGAAACAGGAACCTAGCACATTTTCGATTCTAAGTTTAGATTTGCTATCTACACCATAGACCATACAACAAGACCTAGTCTCTTTGTAGTTGGTAAAGACAAATCAGTGGAAATGGGTTACACTATGATGTACAGGTTGGTACGGGATGTACACCGTTCAAGGGTCACAGGCCCGAGGATGGCATATTTCCCATTCCGACTGAATGGAGTGGTGCAAACGACTTGTGTCTTTGGCTCTAAACGTACAAAAACTAATTTTGATTGGATTGTTTACTTCATCACCTCCTGTAGGTGGGTATGAAATATAATCACTGCAAATTGAGCAATATGATTGGACGGTTTGAACTAACCATGGTACAAGCATATACCTTAGCTACTTATTATCTCTCTTTACATAACTTGAGCTTTATGACAAAGCAAGGGAAACCACAATTTAGAGTGATTACGGTCAATTACATATTCATACTCTATTGTGTTGAACACAAAAAAGAAATAGCAGGACAGTAAGATATTTCTGTTATTTTAAATTATATCGGGTGAAGCTGAAAATACATAATTAGGTACTGGAAATTACCTTCTAACATTGTATAGTAGTATCCCATGAATGATGCTTCAACCTCCTGCAATTCATACTGGTTGTTGTAAGTCACGATAGCTAAGAATATAAAGTTATAGTTTCTGGTCATTGTTGTTTATGTCATGGACTTAAAGTTCTAACGCATGGTGGTATCTTGTTTAACGAGGTTACCACATTAGTAAGTAGTGGTTTAATTATTGTGATTACTCATCATGTTGAAAAACATTTCCTTCTAATTACATGCCCTGTATCATTACCTACCTATTTAATTGAGTTGTGGTTCAAATTCTGTTTCTCTTCAGACAATGTCTCCACATATATAAATTCTACTTAATCTTTGGACAATATTGTCACCAATTAGTTATTATTTTAATTAGCAACTTTCATTTAATTATTTGCAGTGGAAAATTCGCCTCCGGAGATGGAGTGGGGGCGTGCCTTCATGTAGTTCGGGACGAGCTGGAGTTACCCGTGGCATTCTATAGCCGTCAGCTAAGAGGAGCCGAGAAGAATTATTCAGTGACGGAGCTGGAATTTCTGGCAATTGTCTCTGCCGTTCGACATTTTGAATATTTCCTCTACGGGAGGTCTGTGACAATTTATACGGACCATAGAGCTTGTGTGTCTTTGCTGTCTAGCAAGCGCATCTCAATCGATAGAATAGTATCGTGCTCCATGCTTGCCAGAGTCTTCATCTCCTGCTTTATAGTCCTGGCTATTTCTCTTAGTACCTTATCAGATGTGATTTCTGAGGCTCCGGCGAGTGATCTGTTTTATTACCTTCTTGCGATGAGGCGTAGTGACAGCAAACATTTTCGGGCCTGATGCATAGTCAATTTTGACCTGTGTTGTAATCCATAGCATAACAGTTTCAATTACTTGGTCCATGACAAATTTCTGATTATATTACATAAAATTGTGTAGTAAGCTGATTATAGATAGATTCACAGAGAGCTACATTTAATTATCAGAACTTGTGGCTAAATAATTCTTTTAGTAATTACACTCTAGATGTTGAGACTAAATTATGTTCACAAACAAATATAAGTTTAATTGCAGTTGTTACAACTTCCTCTTTTTTTTTCTTCCAAAGACTATGTGTGTAATAATTACTTATGTTAAACATCACAAACCCACCGTGAGAGCTGGTGATGTTGATTGGGATGCTTCATAATCCAAGCATACATGCTTTGGTGGAGGCAAAGTGGTAGGAGATGTGGACAAAATACGCTTAGCTCTGCCCTCTGATGCACTAGCAAGTTGAAAGCCTGAAATATAGCCTTTTACAGTGTCTCTCAATCCATTAACTCTGCATTCAATGCACCCCTTGTCTCTTTACAAGCGTTTCCGTGCAGTTTCTTCCTCCTCTTCTTCCTCCTCTTCTTCTCTCCAGCAGATGTAACAGAAGTTTGCATAAGCAACACGTCTCCATCTCAATACTGAATCAGCCCAACAATTCACGCGCCTTTATTATCTTAGCGATTTACACCCACACAAATCGAACCACAGTTACTAGAGTACATTTAAACCTTTTCAAGGGAAACTATTTTTTTGTCATGATCGATGCCCATTCAAAGTGGATTGAAGCTGTCTGCACAAGTTCAACTTCATCCCAGATAGTTATTGAAGAGCTCAGAACTGTATTTTCAAAGTTTGGACTACCTTAAACGATTGTAACGGATAATGGCTCTAGTTTTACAAGCCAGGAATTAAGGGAATTTCTCAGGAACAATGGCATTCTTCATACGACTTCAGCACCATATCACCCTGCTTCAAATGGAATGGCTGAACGTGCAGTGCAAATAGTGGAAAAAGGATTGAAAAAAGTTTCAGATGTAAGTAGTATCAAAGAGAGGCTAGCAAAAAATTTATTTGCTTATCGCAACACACCACAATCAACCACAGGGCTTACACCTGCTACAATGTTGCTTGGACGAAAGCCAAGAACTCGGTTGGACCTGATAAAACCTCACATAGCTGACAGAGTAGAGCAGAAACAAGAGAAACAGAAGAGTTTACATGATTCACATGCTAGATTGCGTGTTTTTCAAGTTGGTGATCGTGTGTATGTCAAGAATGGATCTGGAAATAACTGGCTCTCAGGATCAATAGAGGTCGTGCGGGTGACGTCAACTAATGACATAATTACGAGGTGGAGGGCAACTCGTGGAGGGCGCTTGTATAAAGTCTTTGTGCTTGGCTGCTGTGTTGTCTGCTGTCGCCTAGAGGACACGAACAGGTTTCCCTCTACCTTAAAATTGCACCAGTTTATCCTGATAATGCTCACCTGCTAGTTTAGTGTAAAAATGTCCGGTTATGATCAGTGCAGAAGCTACCTACTGATAATTGTAACCCTGATTGGGTAACCACATTATTGATGTGGATTATTTCCAGGGGTTAGATCCCAAAGTAGCTTCACAATGAACTGTTTTATTTGTTTCAAAGTCCTATGGAGGGAGGATTACTTGGATAAATAAATGGTGGAACAGTCCATCATGTATTTTTTATAACCTTAATTGTTCAATCTAATAAAGTGTTTGTTACAGTTATATTACTTTAGGTGAGAAAGTTTCAATCTAGTTATATTACTTTTATAGCTAAGTGATTTTATTCTGGCAGACGAAGGATATACATATGGAATTAATAAGCAAGAATGGCAGAAGTGAAAACCTCCCTCTGATGCTGTGATACAATCTGCATGAAGCAAATTCAATATTTTACTTCGAGGTTGCATTGACTGTTGTTTCCGTGTTTAAATGAATGATTTGTTCTAAAGCTACCTGCACAACAGTATTTCATCAATATTGAGCTTATTTTAGCAATCAAGTTATACAGATAAACTTTAAAGATTGAAACATCTCACATAAATTTATTAATTCTAAATAGTCCAAGTTGAACTGGATAATAAAGATTATTATATATGACTGTTGTTATGAAGTCTGCTGTCACCAAGTTTAGGAAGAAAATCTGGCATCAGGTTAATTCTCTTCTTCTTTGGCCTTATTTTGGAAAATTATTTTTTGTCCCATTCATTTTCTGATGGTGCTTGATATGCCCCTTGGCTGGAAGCTTATTATCCTTTTTTCTTTCCTCGTACTTGAAATCTCAGCTCTAGGAGCTGGAGAAAGTAATTTGTAATAATAATAATAATAATAATAATAATAATAATAATAATAATAATAATAATAATAATAATAATAATAATAATAATATTAATAATAATATTAATAATAATAATAATAATAATAATAATAATATTAATAATAATAATAATAATAATAATAATAATAATAATAATAATAATAAAACATTACCTTTTATTATTAAATTAAAGAAGATAATAATAATAATAATAATAATAATAATAATAATAATTATATATTATAATATTATTATAATAATAATAATAATAATAATAATAATAATAATAATAATTATATATTATATATTATAATAATAATAATAATAATAATAATAATAATAATAATAATAATAATTTTGGAGTCTTGCACACCATCCAGCCTTCACTCTAAACCTTCACAATCGGCCCAATTAAAAGTACTGCTATTAACATTTCTATAAGTACTTACTTTTGTTTCTCTGGTAGCCATGAGGACTGGTAGTAGAAACTACAGTAAGCTCCACGATATATTGGGAATCAATTCTAGTAGTTCATTTGACCAGAGACTATCTCCAGCATAAGGATCAGTGTCCAACCAAATTATTTGCAAGAACTCTACCTGTGTACCAGCTCCCAGTAGTACTAGAAAGTGAGCCAGCAAACTCAGAATACTTGGGGGCAAAAAATTTTGCAACTGCTGCCGATAGTGCTACTCTAAATCTACTGGAGTTTCACCGTGGTACTTTGCCCTCCAAAGCACCGTTGCTGAGAACGCCCACGCGTTAATTGGTCAAACGCACGACCTCTATTGTAAAGTGCACAGGACCAGTTTCCTTCCTAGTGAAACTTCAGGATGGGAGGGAGAAGCGTTGTCATCATGATCAGATTCGAATTCAAGCAGCTACAGGTGAAAGTAAGTGCATTGGAAGAGAGTGAAACTGGGGATGCATCAGAAGTTAGAGATAATCAATCTTCAGAAATCTTCATAGACTTACCATCAGCAAACTCATCAGCAGCCACAGAATGTTCATCACCGACTTCTGAGGTTTCAACAGCCACAGCCAATCAAGATAGTTCACCTTCGACTTCATCAGCACAAGATAGCAATCTTGAATCCTCTGCTGAACCCAGCCAGAAAGTCCATATCCTCAAAGGAATCGAAGACCACCTCAAAGGTTACAACCAGGACACACTAATTAGTCATGTATCTTAATTTATTCATTTTTGGTAGTGTAACCAGTTATTTTTCAAATTTGTTTTGTGAACTTGTTTTTATTTTCCTCTAAGAGGGGAAGAATGTGGTATCTAACCAAGACTAGTCTTTAATCATTGCATCATACTTATTACATCATCGTGTGGTTTTGCCATGTATTTAATAACTTGTCATTAGTTATTTCTGGAGTCAGTTATTGAGAGTGTATTGTATCCTGGTGTAACTTGCTATATGAATTGTTGAACTTTGATTGAATGAACCTAGTTGTCGTTAGCATACTACAATATCTTCCGTCACCAGTGTGTATCTTTCGTTATGGACCATATTACTGGAGTACTGTGCATTACCTTTTATACCAGGTGTACACCATACTGTGTGTACTAGATATCTTGCTGGAGTATACCCTATGTATTTTTGATGATGTCTTACCACAGCATGCAGTGTTTAGATATTATGTATACGCTATGTATTGCAAATGTTTTCTTAATAACATGATATATAGAATTCTTTGACAGTAATAATGATTATTATATAAATTTCTTAGCTAGCTATGTGGTAAAAAAATTAATAATAATAAAAAGTCTAAAAATGTTTTGAAGAGTTTGATGAATCCACTGTCCAGGGCCATGCTGGATGTGCTGTCTGTCACCATCCCAGGCTACTCTGGTTTGTCATAGTTGCAGTCCTTATTAAAGCCCCACTCACTTCTCACCTTCTTTCCACAATGATCCAATTGGTTTATGAGGATAATAAAAAAAATTACAAATAATTGGCTGTAAATAATACCCATTAAAAGAAATGAACTGGTAAACAATAACACATTAAAAATTAACAATGTTTTTCTGTGTAAAAATTAACAATGTTTTTCTGTGTAATTACACTTGCATGAAGTATATTGGGCGAATAACATAAGATAACTTTGTAAAAAAAAAGTGCCAATCCACGAACACAGTAACTCAACTATTACAATCACTCCGCCACACACAACTTCAATTCTGACAAATCATACAGGTCTAATCACCACGAGATAAGGAAAAGATGAGAGCACAAAAATTAGCAAAAGCAATAAGAGAATTGAGTAATTTAAATACTACTAAATGTCATTTGATGCAATACAGAAGAGCAAAAGACAAAGGGAAAAAAAAAGGAAGAAAAAAAAATGGAATAAAAAAGAACATGAACATAAAGCAAACAAACAAACAATTTATTAATCAGAAGTAAGCTGATCTTTTGTCAAAGTGAATTTATTTTTTATGAACAATAGCACACATGCAACAATATAAACTTGAAGTGATGACAAAGTACACAACACACACAACAAATAAACAGTAACAGCAACAAACAAAAAACACACAAAAAAAAAAGTGTTATATAAGTCGCCTGTATCTCTTATCGACCATTCCGGTTCTATTATTGACCGGCATAGTTTCTGGACATCATGGAAAATTAAATTTATTAACTGGCATAGCGTACAGACATTCACAAAAACACCCAAATAGTAATACTAAATTACGTAATACTTGCTTTTTATTGTTTGTTTGTTTATGCTAGGAAGGAGTGGCTACACTGTGCTTGTAACTTGTGGGGACAACACACTGCCAGGAAGTTTTTTGGATGATTAAGGTCAAGAGCATATTAACACGCACTATTACGATGATTTCTTCATATTATTATAAATTATTATAATGATATACCACAAAATAGCAAATAGAGTTATTATTAGTTCTGAATCAATACCAATTATTTTGTACTAAAAAAAAACTTGGTTAGTGTTCGATAATAAAGCAATGCAATTTGAAAATAAAATCATAACAGGTAATGGTCGTTGACAGACTTCGAGGAGTCCACAATGACATATCTCAGAGATTTATCTACTTTTGTGAAGAGTTCTGCCACTCAAATGAAGGTTCAAACTCCAGGGCTTATTTTGGTGGAAATTTTGTCGTAAGAAGGAAGAATAGTATGTGTGTGATGTGTGTGATATGTGTGTGTGTATGATGTGTGTGTGCATGATGTGTGTGTGTGGTGTGTATGTGATGTGTATGATAAGTGTGTGTGTGTGATGTGTGTGTGTGTGTGTGGTTCTGGTCAATAATTGGCGGCCAACGATAATGCAGTAGTAAGTTTATCTACTCGCGATCGATACCTATGATTTTATGAAAATGTATACTGCGTCTATTTATTGACCACTACGAAGTTTATAGTACTGATTCAGAACTACTTCTCTCTATGATTACTATATCATGTGGAGTGTGGCCAATGATC
>WLWI01003401.1_pt1 | contig 13655 bp, 15 predicted proteins | sample 6701501 | NCBI WGS metagenome assembly WLWI01 (sample SAMN12718690, study PRJNA515312) | sponge metagenome | isolation source: marine sponge | host: Mycale hentscheli | place: New Zealand: South Island, Marlborough, Capsize Point | collected 2014-11-01
GAGGGTTTGGACATCAGCTGCGTGCCCTGCAGCCGCTGCTGCCATGTCCCCATACGCTGCGCGGCAGTCTTCATATACGGCATTGACGGCAGTGGCGTACTCAAGGACGGCTGCGGGGGGAGCGCTGGCAAGTCGGCGGGCAGCATCTGCGGATTGCTCGCGCAGGCCGTCAGCAACAGCGCGCAGCTGGTCAAGATCACGGCGCAGCAGCGCCTCGCGGTCACGGGCGGCATTGAGGGCTCCTTGGTATTTCGTGTTCATGGCCTGCTCAGAGCTGCGCACGCGGGCGTCGGCCGCGCGCTGCGCGGTGCTGGTGGCCAGCTGCTGGGTGGTCGTTTCCAGCCGGGCCTCGGCTAGCTCGGCGCCCAGGCGCGCGCCCTGGAACTGCCATGCCAGCACGGCGGCCACAGCGGCGGCGGCCACATGGGTGTAGAGCGTGGGGATCATGTGCACACCCTCCTGGAGTACTCGCGCATCAGTGCTTCAGAGATGCGCTCGATGGAATAGGCTTCGAACTCCCTCGAAGGCTTCTCCTCGCCAATGCTGTCGCACAGTCTCTGGAAGACGTGAACTGACTCGTGGACCAAAGCGCATGCGACGGCTATGGGGTCCGCCTCTGCGGCCGATTGGTTCAAACAAACCACGCAGAACAAGCCGCTGTCGTTTTCCCATGTGTGCACAACCGCCAATTGGCGATCGACATCCATCCAGACCCCTGGATCTGGCACGTTGCAGCGAGTGGCGACCTTCAAGAACTCGGCCTGAGATAGGCACAGGGTCATGTACGGCAAGCGCACCGTGTCGCGGCTGAGCCATTTCATCGCCCGCCCCTCCACCAGTACCACCACATCGCCCAGAGGATTGGATTCATGGCCGGGCCTCGCAGTCATAGCCGTTGCGACGCTGGGCCGCGCACGCGGATGCCTCGGCGCGCTCGCGGGCCTCGGGCACGCCACATCGCTCCAGCACTTGGCCCGCGCTGATGTGCCAGGCCGGCGCCATCTCGGCCTCGGCCGCAGCGATTTCGACCACACGGCAGGCCTGGTGCACCGCGCCCGTAGGGACTACGGTGCAGCCGGCCAGAGCCGCGGCGGCCGCGAACAGGAGAGATTTCATTGAGCCTCCATGCACGCGGCGTGCCGCGCCTGTTGACGGGTCCAGACGCCGCGGCAGATGCGATTGCCGGGCGTGCTGCAGTCGTAGCGCCAGCGCTTCGGACGGCCTGCGGCATCCCACTGGTAAGGCTCCCAGCCCGGCCCCTCCCGTTTCGCGCTGGTCATGAAGCGATAGCCCAGCAGCGCTTGGCAGGCGGGCGCGAACTGCCCGGCGAGCAGCCGAGTGCGCATGGGGCTGGCGCGCCAGGCGCCGATCCCGTACTGGTAGGTGAAGTCCAGATAGAGGTCGTACTCCGCTTGGTACAGGGCTACGCCTGGCAGGCTGGCTCGGAACATGGCCTCATCCTTGGAGGTGTGGCTGCGCACCATCTGCAGCGCGCGCTCGCGGGTGATCGGTGGGTCCGACAGCTGCACGGGCGTGCCGTCCTCGTAGACCGTGGAGCCGTGACCGATGGTCGGGCGATCGCCCTGCGTCGGGATGTGCGGGTCAGGCCGGAAGCCCTCCACGCCCAGCGTTGCCAGCAGGCCGGCAGCCGATACCGTGAGCGCGGCGACGGCGGTGCGCGGGGTCTTGCTCACAACGCACCCATGTCGGTTGTTGATTGCTCTGGCTCTTCACAGGCGGGCCGGAAGGGGATGCCAGTCTTGCGCATCAACTCCATGCGCAGCGCCCGCTCTGCCGCTTCGTCACGAGCCTTTGCCACCGAGCGTCGATCGGCCTCCCGCCTGTAGTACCAGTTAACCAAGGTTCCGAGAAGCGCAATGCAAATGCCCAGCAAGCCGATGGCCTGGGAAGAGGCGAGCCAGCCGAGAAAGCCGACGACAGCCCCGCCGCCGGTGGTGCGACTGCCTGCCGTTGCGAGCGTGTCGAGGGTTTCAGTTTTCATAGCCCCGATGATTCCGGGGCCGGGCCGCGCTGGCGAACCCTACACGGGGGCCGCAGGCCAGCCGGCCGCGACATCGATCTGGGACAGCGCCAGGGCGTCGTCGGCCACAGCGTCGATCTGGTCCTCGATGCGCTGGCGCGTGCCCGTCAGCAGGCCGTGCACCTGGCGGTATGCGTCATCCTTGGCCCGGATGCGCTCGGCCAGCACCAGGCGGTCGAGACCACGCGCCAGCGCTGCAGCGTCGATCCACGGCGTTGCGGCTGCGGGGTCAGCCTCAAGCGCCCTCGCCTCTTCAGTCTGTACCGGCCAGGATTCCCGCTCGCTCAGCGGGTAGCCTGCGGCTATCACCTGGATGCGGCGTCGGTACTCTGCGGCCAGAGCCCCGCGTAGGCCCGCCGCGATCTCGGCAGCCGGCCGCAGTTCGGCGGGCAGCGGCACACCGCCAGCTGCGAGCCACGCGCGGTATTCAAAATAGTCGGGGTTTGTATTTGGGAAACTCGGCGTATCAACGGTTGGCACCTTCGTGTCGCCGTCACGCACCACGTAGCCTTCTGTGGTCAGTTGATATGTGGTCATGAGTATTGCCCCCCCGTTTCACGGACCCCTGCAGAATTTCCGGGAAGGTAGTTTTCTCCGCCATTTGTTACCACGCTTGAGCTGAATGCACTGCGATAACGAGTTCCAGTTGCCGAACCTGCAAAGGTTGCTTGTACGAAAATCACACTACAGTTTCTCTCGGCTGTAATAAACGCGTTCGAAAACGCTGGATTATTGGTGATGGTTATCGTATACCCTACAAAATAAGCCGTGCATACGTCGTAGGTGGCAATGTGGGAAGATGCCCCACCGGAAATCTGATAGGGCCCTGTTGCTCTGATTTGGGCACCATTCGCAACCAACATGTGCGGGCCAGCACTTTGGCCAAAATTAATGTTTGCCCAAGTTACCAAAATGCCGGAGCCTTGCACAAAGATGCAAGCGCCAGATGTGGTTGTCTGCAGTTTCAAATACTCAAAGTGATAGCGACCAAAGAATTCATCGCCAAAACAGTTTGCAGAATTTGTGCTTATTACAGTATCTGTTGTGTTGTTGTTTACGCCTCTGATCGTTACCTTGCCCGCGCCTGTGATGGTTCTAAGAAGAGTGGGCACAGTCCATGTGCCAATACCCACATTAATCACGATGTCATACAAACCTAAATCAAGCGATGCTGCCTTATCAACGGCCTTCTGAATAGTGAGGAACGCCCCGCCCGCCGTATTGCTCAGCCCGGTGTTGCTGTCGCTGCCATCGGTGCGGACGTAGTAGTTGCGCGCAGCGGTGAGCAGCTCGCGCACGCCGGGCAGCGTGTCGCCCGTGGGCAGCTCGCGGATGCTGCCGCTGACGTTGACCAGGGGGCGCCGAGAAGCCATGGCGGATCAGGCCAGCACGATGGGGAGCTGCGACTGGAAGTTCACCGAGGTCGCGCTCGTGGCATAGCCGATGTTCTGGACCACGTTCCCGGTGGCAGAGGGAACCGTTGCGGCGCCCTTCCCTGCCGTCGTCTGCAGGAAGACAGGGCCCGGCGTCTGCGCGGTGACCTGGGTGTTGGTGCCCTCGAAATAGACCGTGGCTGCCGCAGCGCTGGCAACTGCGGCGAGCACGAATCCATGCGCCTCCTTGCCCGTGATGGTTGCGTCAGCCTTGCGCGCGGCAAAGGCGCCCGCGTTGCTCCAGATGTTGACGTAGTCGCCCGCGGCCAGGGCCTCGCTTGCGGTGATGGATGCTGTGTCTGCGCCGATGCCCACGGGCATCAGGCTCATGTCCAGCCGGCCCGTGCTGTCCAGCGCGGGGATGTCGCCATCGTTGCTGGCCCCCGTGGAGACCACAACGCCGGAGACGCGGGTCAGGATGCCGTTGATGAGGCGGATGAAAGTCTTGGCAGCCATGGTGGCCTCCTATGCAAGGGTGATGGGTGGGTTGATGTCGATGAGGACGCGGGTGGCGGACAGGGCCTCCCCGATGACTTGGGAGAACAGCGCGCCTGGCGGCAAAGCCTGGGCCAGTTGGCCGGCCAGCCCGACCAGCACCGGGCCAGGCGCCCACGCCCAGCCGCTGTGCTCCAGCACAAATCCGGTCTGCACCACGGCGTCGTCGCCCGGGCTGTAGGCGTCGGCCACCACGCCGAGGACGGCGCCACGGTGCGCGGGGTTCGTGGCGTCGGCAGCGATCAGCTCACCCTGGGCGTTGCAGGCAACCACGCTGTGGCCGCTGATGGGGGACGGGCCGACCTTGACCGTGATGGCGTCGCCGGCTGGACCTGGCGGGCCGCGCTTTCCCTCAGGGCCGGGGATGCCTCGGGTAACCACGACCTGTGGCGGCGCCGGCTGCTGAACCACATGGGTCTTGCCACCCTCGCGCGTCACCACGACCGAGGTCTGCCGCTCGATGACGGCGGCCGAGGGTTCGGACGAGACGACGGTGGTCACCGGGTGCCCTCCGGGTACAGGGCGAAGTGCAACTCGTACTGCCGCTCCACGTCACCGCTGGGGCGCGTGATCTCGATCTGGCCGATGCAGGAGGTCCAGCCGGGCGCAACAGGGCCGTACACAAAGGCGGCGGTCTGCTCTGCAGTCATGAGCAAGCGCAGCCAGGCGCCGTCCAGCTCGATCCCGCCATTCGCAGTGCTCAGTTCCAGCAGCACCTCCGGGTCATCGATCTCGCGCCGCAGCTGCATGCGGGCCGTGCAGCCGGTGTAATCCTCGGGCACCTTGTCGGCATCCGGCACCGGCTCGCCGCTGCAGGCCTTCACCAGCTGGCCACACTCCTCTCGCACCGGATACGGAACGGTCACGCGCTCCAAGGGTGCGCGGAAGGTCGCGCCCTGGTAGATGGTGAAGTCGAGGCAGGCCGGGGTTGTCATGCCCCGCAGTTTCCCGGCGGGCGCGCTCGGGGGCGAACCCTAGCCGGGGGCGCGGTCAGTTGTCCTTGAACGCCAGGGTATTGATGCCACTGAGCGACATGGACGCCGCCTGCCCGCTGATCGCGGCATTGGTGTTGGCCAGCGCGGCCAGGGTGCTCTGGAAGTTGCGCATGCTGTCCGCCTGCCCCATCTGGGCCTTGAGCTGCATGTCGGCGTAGCTGATCTGCACGTCCGCCCTAGTCTTGTAGTAGGTGTACTGGGTCTGCGCATACGAAGTGGCCGCCTGCGTCTCTGCCTGGAAGGCGAGCAGTTGCTGGCGGTCCCCTTCCAACTGAGTTCGAGCGACTTCACCCTTTGCGGACACCTCGGCGGCATAGGCGCGCCAGGCTGCATCGAACTGGCGCGCGCGGGCGTCATTGGTAAGGGCCGCAGCGCGCACTGCTTCGCTGGCGGCATCGATCTTGGTCTTCCAGACCTGGGCGGCCTGGCCCTCGGCACGCACCTGGCTATCGAAGATCTGGACCTTCATTTGCTCGCCGTCCAGCGCGGCCCGGTAACCCTGGAACTCCAATCCCTTCGCCTGGACCTGCGCGCTATAGGCCTGGACCTGCGCGCTGTAGCGGTCGATCTTCACGCGCTCCAGTTGGGCCTGGCTCACCACGGCATCGATACGCGCCCGGTAGACATTGGCCAGGGCCTGCATGCCATCGATGCGGGCGCGGTACACATTGACCTTGGCCATGTCCACCTGGGTCAAGGCCAGCAGGGCGTCGATCTGGGCCTTGTAGACGTCGATCATGGCCGTGGAGGCGCGCAGGCGCACCTCGTAGACGCCGGCCTCTGCTTTCCAGGCATCGAGACGCGCGGAATAGGCCTTCACCTGGACGTTATAGGTTTCCACCAGCAGCCCGGCCACGCTGCGGGCATGCTCCAGGGCCTGGCCGTTGATCTGGATGAGGTTGCCGTGGAAGCCCAGCATGGCCGACAGCACGCTGCCGCGCAGCGCCTGGGATGTCGTGATGGCGAACTGCAGGTTCTGCTGCTCCAGCTCGGCCTGCTTGGCCACCAGCTCGACGTTGGCGCGAGCGTTGTTGTCGGCGGCGGCCTGGCGCGCCTTGGCGATCACCGACAGGAGTGCGCCATTGGGCAAGGTGAAGCCTCGATCCGCCATATCTGTCAGTGCGGCATCGCGCGCGCGACGGTACTCGCCCAGGTTCCGGTCCTTGGCGCGCTCCATCACCGCGCGCTCCACATCGGGCGTGAAGCCCGAGCCGCCTGCCATCAGCTGGGACAGCTTGGACTCCATGGCGGCCATGCCGGCTTGGTAGCCGGGGCAGTACTTGGCGAGCAGCGCATCGACCTGGCCGTCCAGCATGCTGACCATCGCCGGGCTGGCCCCGTAGTAGCTCTGCTCCATCTTGCCGGCCAAGTCCGTAGGCGCCACGGCCGAGAAGATCGGTGCCTCGGCGTCGAAGGAGGGCAGCACGATGTTGGGGGCCGTGGGCGCCTGGCGGTCCACGATGGTGGGCTCACTGGGCGGCGGGTTCGTCAGCTGGTCCGGCGCGTCGGGGAAAGCCATGGCCGTGAAGACCATGGGCATCTCACCTTGGAACGCCTCCATGCTGCTGGGCATGGACGGCATCACCAAGGTGGGCGCCGTGACCGTGCTGGTGGGCGCGCCGTTGATGTCGATGGCGCCGATGTCCTGATACTCCGGGGCATCGCCCGGCCGCGTCGGCAGGTCAAACACCACATCCGACAGGCCCGGCACCGACCGGATAACCGGCAGCTCCAGCGGCTGGTCCAGCGTCGGAGCATCCACGCTCGGGGAGACGTAGCCGACGCCGGTAATCGAGTTGGTGGCGGCAGCCAGTGCGGCCTGTGCGTCGGTCAGCAGGCCGGCGGAATAGCCCCGGGCGTCGTCGATGAGTTCTTCTGCGGTCGCCATGGTCAGATCCTCCGTGTCTTGGCGATGACCTCGAAATCAAGGTCGTCAATGGTCAGCGCGCCACGGCCGGACAGCTCCAGAGCGTAGTACCGGGCATCCATGCCGCGCCCGAACTTCTGGCGGTAGTTCTGGGCCGTTGCGCCGCGCGGCGTGTCGTAGGGGTAGCGCTCCTGGCACCGCTCCCCAACGACCACGGTGAAGCGGCTGCAGGGCGGCATGCGGCCGCCGACGTAGCAGCTGATCCAGGCCTTGCGTTGCGCGCTGCCGAAGTCCGTGGTCCCCGTGTGCAGGTGCCAGGCGATGGGCTGGCCGGCGTCCGTGTCGCCGCCCAGGAAATACAGGCCATCGGCTGCCATTCCCACGTAGCGCCCGCGCCAGCGCACGACCCGGCTGAACGGGAACGCCGTGTAGCGCGTGACCTCATTGCCCCCGGTCTCCAGCTGCGTGCGCAGGTTGATGGCGTAGGCCTCGTAGGATACCGGCACCACCACCGTGGCCTCCAGCCGCGCCCGCGCCAGGGGCATGAACAGCACGGCCTCGACCCAGCCATTGGCGACCATGGCCGGGGCGCGCAGCACGAATTCGGCAGTCGCCTCGCCCTGGGCCTCCAGCAGCAGGCGCGCGGCCGGCGCCACCATGCTGATCTCGGCCAGCACCTCGGTGGTCGCCGCGGCGTGCATGGTGGGCACAGGACCCTGCATGGTGATCAGCCCGCCCGTCACCATCTCGGCGCGGATGGCCGGTGCCTGCATGGTGATCTCGGCGAGGGCGTCAACCATGGCCTCCAGGTGCATGCTGGCCGCGGGGCTGGCCAGCTCGAAGCGCGCGATGGCCGCAACGTCGGCCTCAAGGGCCATGCGGGCCGCAGGCGCAGCCAGGGCCGCATGGGCGCCGGTCTGCAGCTGCAGTGATGCCGCCGGCATGACCAGCTCGACGCGGCTGGAGACGTCGTGCGCCTCCATGAGCATCTGGGCGCGCGGGCCGGTCAGCTCGACGTGCACGCCCGTGGCAAGGAACAGGCCGGCGCGCGGCAGGCGGGCCACCGGGCGCTGGGTGAAGCTGGAATCGACCCACTGGCCAATCGCTGGCGCCATCTCCGCATGGAACGCCGCATAGGGCCGGTCGGCCCAGAGCGTGTCCAGCGGCACCATGATCGTGTTGATGGACAGCAGGCCGCCCGACAGCATGTTCATGGTGCCGACGGGCGGGTACATCTGGGCGCTGAACAGCGCGTAGGCCGGCGGCGGCAGGCCTGTGGCCAAGCGCCCCGACGGCGCCCGCATCTCCGCCCGGAACCGCGCATAGGGGCGATCAGCCCACAGCGCAGTGGCCGGGCGCATGGCGCCGTGAAAGCGCGTGCGCAGCGCCGACAGCTCGCCCGTGGGAGCGGACATCTCGGCCCGGAAGACAGCATAGGGCCGGTCGGACAGCATGCCCTGCGGCGGACGCATGGCGGCCACGATGCGGCCATTGCTGGCGTTCAAGGTCTCCAGCTTCGGGCTCGACACCTGGTCGCCGCCCGAATAGAGCGAGGCATCCAGATACACCGGGCGCGTGCTGGGATGGGTGCTGGTGTAGAGCAGCGTGCCGTTCTTGCGGTACTGGACGCGGGAGCCGATGCGCTCGATGCGCAGCACGTCCGTGGGCTCGAAGCTGCCGGCCGCGAACTTCTCGACGCCCTGCTCCACGATCTTGAGCGTGCGGCGGGTCGCATAGAACCCGTGCTCAATGTCGGTCCACAGCTGGCCCTCGGGGTCCTGTGCGAAGCCGGCCGCCACGCCCACGCCAGCCAGGCTGAACTCGGCGTAGCCACTGGCCACCAGGAACTTTTCGGAGCGTGCGCCAGCATTCCAGCCCAGGCCGAAGTCGTGCACAAGGCCTGCCGGCCGATAGCCGACCGCCGGGCGCGCCAGTTGCTCTGGCACGGCGGGGTGGCGGATGGTCCTCGTGACATCCTGGCAGACGCGCGTGCGTACCAACGTGGGCGGCACGGCATCGGCGTACTCCCATGTGACGGTCAGCTTGCCGTCCTTGTACGTGACGACCTTGACCAGGCCGCCCGTCGTGCCGCCCTGGGGCTTGGTCACGATCTCGCAGACGCGAGTGGTCTTGACCTCTGTCCATGCCGCGCGTGCCGGGCTGTACGGGACTGCTGCCTGAGCCTGGATCTCGGGCTGGTAGGAGATGAAGGTGCGTTTTTTCAGGTCGTTGGCCATCACAGCACCTCGAAGACGCCGACCAGGTCAGTCCAGAATGTCGGCAATTGCCCGCCCGCATCCGAGCCAATGGCGAACCGGTGCCACTCCTGCTCGACATACATGCCATGCCAAAGCGCGGGCGTGATGGGCACGATGAAAGCGGCCCGCGCAGGACTTGGAAAGCTGCCCCATTCGTCCGGCTGCTCCCAATAACACCACACCATGTATTCGGTATCTGGGTCAATCCCAGACAGCTCGCTGATGTCGTATGGCTCGCCAGATAGCAGAAAGCTGCCGGAGGCATTTGAGGCATAGCGGTACGCCCGAGGCTGCTCAGGAGGCAGGCGGATGTGGCGCAACGACGGCGGGTTCAGGTCGTAGTACCCCTCATAGGCTGGATTGTCGATATCCGGCTCAGGGCGGTAGCCGTAGGTGATGCCCTCGGCATCGACATAGGAGGCCTTATAGAGCGCAACCCCGAGGTATGCGACGCTGCCATCGTTGCTGACCGCATGGACATGCACTTGGGCCTGCCAGGAGTTGGGGCTGCCTGGGGGCGTGTATTGCACCTCCGTGCGACTGCAATAGGCGTACCCAGCCAGCTCGGCCATATGCGCCCCGCTTAGAACGTGGGCAGCGCGAAGCTGTATTCGTCAACGTCTTGCGTTGCGCTGGACACCATCGGGATATTGGTGATGTTGCCCTCGGCGCCGGACTGGGCGATGCGGCCCTGCAGGCGCGGCTCCGTCGTGGACTCCGCACCGGTGTCGCTGGCACCGACGTGGCGGTAGTAGCCCGGCGTGCCGCTGGCCAGCACCGTGCCGCGCAGCACGTCGCCCGGCACCTTGGCGATCACGCCGCCCACCGCCGTGGTGTCCAGCGAGAAGCCCGCGCCGGCGCCGTCCTTGTCGATGACGCACAGCAGCGTGCCAGTGGCTGCGGCATCAGCAGTCGCAGGCTCCGGGCCGCTGTAGATGTTGATCTTGCCGCCAGCCAAAGCGGCTTGGGCAGAGCCGGTGGCCAGCATGTAGTTGCGCAGGCCGTTCGAAACTTTGAATGTCATGGCAGTCCTCGCTCAATTCATGATCCAGAGGGCGCCGGCCATGAAGCCGCCAAACTCCTCGTCGTCACCAATCCCATCGGGATCGGCGTAGTGCCCGTAGTCGCGCTGCTGACCGAACGCGGCATTGAATGCCGCCTTGTGCGTGGTCTCTGCAGAACGCCCGTGGACATGGATCACATCAAACCAGGACAGCCCCCCTTCGGTCGAACCCTGGAGGGGGGAAATCAGCTCCCCTGTAGCGATGGGCGGCTGCAGATCACCAACGAACTCGATGCCGCCCTGCGTGCGGTTCAGACAGGCCGACCAGTGCCCGCCCGGGTGCGCTGGAATGCTGTTGCCCGGCATCAGGCTCGGGGTGATGAGCCGGGCCGCGAATTCCTGCTGCATGGCCAGGGCCGCGCCCTCGTTGCCGCAGGGCGCAGTGCCGCGCGGGATGCTGGGCAGCAGCACCACGTCGTCGGGAGGCGTGTTCAGGTTGGCGGCCGGATCCGGTCCCAGCTCTGCCACGTCGGGCGCGTACAGGATGGTTCGGGCCGGAAGCCCGTGAATGCGGAGATGGTGGTTCGGGTAGACCGTGCTCAGGTAGCGCCGCCTGGCCCCGGTCGTCTGCCATGCCACGGTGCCCGTGCCCGGGATCGTGGAGCGCTGGTAGCTGCTGGGCGTGGCCGCCGCGCGTTGGTAGGTCCGCGTCACAAAGTTGAGAAACCGCAAGTCCGCCACATCGATCATGGTCACGCAGGTGGCCGGCATGCGTTCTGTGCTGATCATCTGCGCACGCGCCAGCCCGACCTCGAAGGCATCGCTGCCGGTGTTCATGGTCGTGCGCGGCATGAAGATCCGCCCACCGTATGGCGCCGAAGTGCCGTCCGCCTGGAAGAAGGAGCGGGCCTGGTCCTGCCCGGCCATCAGGAACTCGGTCAGGATGTCGAATCCGTCCCACTCCCAGCGCTCGTTGTGCGCCAGGCACAGGCGTTTCACGATGGCTTGGCTGTCGTGCTTGCGAACGGTGTAGTAGGCGTGCACCCCCTCGGCCCTGAAACGCGCGGTCAGGGCGCTCTCCAGATATGGCTCGTCGAGGTGGTCATGGAAGCGCCGCCCGCTCGACGTGCCGGCCGGGCCTGGGATGCCCTCCAGCAGCGATCCGCCCTGCGCGTGCTGGCAGCCGGCAATCAGGTGGCGGAAGGTGTTGCTGCCCACGGGGTCGGCTGGGAATCCGGGGCCATCGTCCGTGATGCCCTGCCCGGGGCGCCAGTACACATCCACCTCGGCCACCAGCAGATCGTCGTCGGCCAGGCCCTGGGCCGCGTCCAGCGCCGTGGTGCGCGGCGTGGCGACATAGTAGGCAGCGTCCACGCGGTAGCGCTTCGTCACGCTGTAGGGTTCGTCGCGCAGCACCTGCAAGCTTGCGGTGAAATCGTTGGGGTCGGTCTCGTTGGTGGACGTGACCGTGATGCCGACCTCCACCAGGCCGGGCAGGTAGGTAAAGGCCGGCTCGTACTGCTCAGGCGTGGACACGGCGCGCCAGGCACGCGGGCTGCCGGAGTCTGCTCCCGTCTCGGTGGAGCAGGCCACCAGCACGCCGTCGATCATGTAGGCCCGGCCGAAAGCCTGATCGCTCTGGGAGCTGCGCGGCAGCCGGTATTCGCGCACCCGCATGTATTCCCAGGTGTCGCCATTGGGGTCGGGGCGGAACGAGCCGTCCGCCTCGCGTCCTGGCGCCGTGATGTCGTAGTAGCCCGGCGTCTCGCCCAGCGTGGCGTAGAAATTGTTGAACTGCGCCCCAGGCATCAGGGCCTTGCCGTCCACCAGGTAGTAGAGGGCGCCATTGGTCTCGCCGGGCTTGACCCACACCCAGACCCAGGCCTCGACCTTCTCATGGGCAACCGTCACCGCCCGCGTGCCGGTCTTATTGAACTGCCAGGTCCAGTGTTCGGTTGCGACCGTCTCCGATGTGTCAGGCACGGCCACCCAGGCCGGGTATTCAGGCAGGAAAACCCGGGCCACGCTGGGCGGCAGGTCGGCATAGGCGATGGGGTTCTGCTCGTACAGGTCCTGGTACTTCTGGGCGTTCTGGTACTCACCCAGCGGCCAGACCGTGAAGCGGCCATGGGTGTCGGAGTGCACCACATAGTCGCGCTTCGCCCCGCTGGGCAGCGTCACAGTCTGCACTGCCGCGCGCCGATACCAGACGTTCGGCCCTTGCTGCCGGCTGGCCCCGACCTGCACGCCGCCTGCGCGCGAGTAGCTGCAGGTCTTGATGTCGAAACCTTCATCGCCCATGAGCGGGTCGGTCTGGCGGTCGCCGCCCATCTTGAGCAGGAAGTTGGAGCGGTAGCTGTAGGCCGTGGTGCCCGGGCCGCGCTGGGGCGCGTTGGTGGCCAGACCGTAGTTGGTGCCGATGGCTGAGGTCATCAGCCAGGCGCCCTTGTTCTCCCTCCACCACGAATGCTCGAAGAGCTTCTGGTCCTGCCACGACCACTTCGTGTAGAACCAGCCCTTCTCGGCCACGGTGCCACTGGAAGGCGTTAGCGTGGTCAGCCGCCGGGGCGACACCACAGGCCACTGCGGGCCGTCGTCGGTGGGCTCGATGTTCGTGCTGTACCGGGCCTTGGCCTCGCCCTTGCGCGACAGCGCCACGGCATGGCCGGCGGCGAAGTCGCTGGGCTCCTCGCCCGGGATCTCGACCCCATCGCTGTCCGTGGGCCGCACGCCAACCTCGCCCTGCGAGCCGATGCCGTCCGGGTAGATGCGGAAGTCGTCGTTCACCCAGAACTCGTAGCCCGCCGTGCCGCCCTGGATCTCGATCACCTCGTCCTGGCCGTGCAGCGTGACGCGGATGCGGTAGCCCTCGACCTCGCAGCGCTGGGTGATGTACTCGAAGCCTGCAGCGCGCAGCGTGCGCACACGGCCACGGGCGAACGGCACGAACTGCGCCGCTTCGGCCGACGTGACCAGCAGGCGCTCGGCCATTACTGGGCAGGAATCGAGAACGAGAAGACGTCGATGGTGACCGGCTGCCCCACCGTGATGGCCACGGTGCTGAACTTCGCATCGCCGCCGCCCACCGCAATGGCGCCATCGATGCGCACCAGCGTGGTGGAGACCGAGCCGTCATCAACGGCATTGGCGCGGAAGCGGAACCAGCCCGCATTGCCCGCGGCCAGGCCCACAAGCTTCCAGGTCGCTCCTGAAGGCTTGGCCACACCGCCGCCCGTGGCCGCATCCAGCACCAGGCCGTTCGTGGGGTCGCCAGCGTTCCAGGCTGCGCCGTTGAGCGTGGCCCGGCCCAGCAGCGTGCCCGTGGGCGCAGCATCAGCGGTCAGCGGCTGGGGGCCGGTGTAGACCTCGATCACGCCGCCATTGATTGCGCCGGCAAAGCCGACCAGGCCGGCCATGGCGTTGCGCAGGCCGGTAGAGAGTTTGACGGTCATGGAGATACCTCGCGTCGTTGATTAAAAGGAGTGCCGCCCGCGTGCAGGCAGGCAAGGAAACGGGTCTGACCGTCGATCTCGAGCACGGCCGCGCCAGCCTGCAGGCCGGGC
>WLWI01003402.1_pt1 | contig 13653 bp, 8 predicted proteins | sample 6701501 | NCBI WGS metagenome assembly WLWI01 (sample SAMN12718690, study PRJNA515312) | sponge metagenome | isolation source: marine sponge | host: Mycale hentscheli | place: New Zealand: South Island, Marlborough, Capsize Point | collected 2014-11-01
CTACACACCCACCACTTTCCATCCTCCACTTCACACCCACCACTTCACACTGACCACTTCACACACACACACTTCACTCCCATCACCCCTGCAAGGATAGGACTAAAGTATTCCATTGCTACAACAATAATACAAGATTGAAATGAATACTTGAGCCAGTATGTAGCATAGTTGTTTTAGCAATCTTAACAAAAGTAGTATAGTAGAGCCTCCAAACTGAGAATTTGAGACAGGGCCTTCAGTTCACAAATAAAGGGGTATTGGTTGTTGGGAGAAAGCAGAAAGTTTATTAAATAGAGGTAATTTGCTTATTGCAGAGTTCACAGTTAGAGGTTGGACTGTAATACCTATCAGCATCAGCACCTTTCATTTAGAGCTGCTATATGTTTGTATGTGTTTGTGTGTACATGTATATAGTTTATGCCTAGTTCAAAAGTGTCAAGATTAGCTACTTTTTCCGAAAGAATGCTTTGAACTGTTACAAAATTTGAGTTTCTGTCTAACGACAATGTTTTGTAGTAATAAAAAATCATATAAATACAATATGTAGCTATGTCTGTAGCTATAGTTATTATAGTACAGTAATTTTTTTCCAGATATTTTTCATATTAATCATCTCTACTTTGAATGGTTTTAGGGAGCAACCGGAACTATTAATAGTGCATACGACATAGAAAACCAATATCTGAGTGATCACGTGTTACTAAATTTTTGGGAGATCTATAATAATAATAATAATAATAACAATAATAATAATAACCAAAGGTGCGAACATTCAGTGCTAGCATTACCTAGCTATTACTATATAATCTCCTTCCAAAAGAACAAAGCAATCCGTTAGCTATTTTAATGAGGAATCAATATAGCTTGAGTAATGGAAATGGTACATAGAAACGCTGTCTTAAGAAGCTAAACTACCCAGAAACATTCACCGGTATAATTTCTAACGCAAAACAAACTTCACTTCCGTTAACTTCCCTGAGCATAAAGCAAACTATACCGCTGGCTGCAAGAAGTTATTTGCTCACGTGATTATGACATGATGCTAGGGGGTGTTACCCATAAAAGCTGGTACCTATGCGGAGCTCATTTTCTCAACCAGTAACCCAAAATAAAAAAGTAGCACAATAGAAGGTACTAAATCTTCGTCCTGAGTAAGTTCATACTTAAATCAATGGTTAATTGTCAATAATCTCCCAAATCAGGGCGTGACAGAGACAGATAGAATGACTACTGTAACCCTCTCGTGCATGTGCGCTGAAGGCTAATAATTATAATAATAATATGGCTCAATTTGATATTGAGTAGACATGAAAAGCATTATTTAATGAATTTGAATTTGTTGTGACTACAGTTTGTACAGAGAACTGCTGGTCTGACATTATCGAATATCTAGAATTTTTGTTAAGGTAAATATGAACTTCTGACGCCATTCGATTGCTGACTGGTATTGATTTTTTTTGTAAGCCAAGCACACTAATTTCAAAAGTGAAAAAATTTGAAAACAATTTTATGAGTTTTCTTGATTTTCTTGTGCACATTAGTTAATTGCAGCAATATTTTAGATTGACATTAGCCAGTATTATACTGTGTACATCGGTGTTTCATGTTTTGTTAAAGGAGCTAGTGGTACTGTTATCTAGCTAATCGGTTAAATAATAGACAATAACTATGACTGCAGTCACACATTTTTTTTCCTATTCTGATAAGTAGCTAGATTCAATATGCACACAAAAAGGTAAGTTGACTGTTGCCATAATTTAATCATAACTCACTATATTGACCGTATTATTTAATAGATACTTGGTAGGCATGGAACTATTATAGCTAATTGCATAAATGCAATCTTATGGGGAAGCACTGGCTTTATAATTAACACCAAACAAATTAAATACTTTTTAACAATTATATGGGACAATCAATACTGAAATAATATAAAATATAAAATTGTGAGGACTCTGTCTGACTTACATACTTGATCCTGAGTGACTTCATCCCTGAATATCACTTCACCAATATAAATTCTTCCAACATTTACAGAATTAGTGAATTCAATAACATATATGTTACCATCTCTAGTTGGTGATGTAGTAATGTATATAGTATCCAGGGACATACAGTCTGATTCTAAAGTTAGTGTTGTACTACCAATTGGAGTTGTGGATGTAAATCCTGGAAATACAATATCTCTGTGAATATTGATTGTCAGACCTGATGTAGGTATAAACCATGGAGTACAGAGAAATATGCTCAGTTCTACTTCTTGTAGCATAAATGACCTAGAAAATCTAAATCCAATTGGATATGAGGAATCAGTCACATCAACAGTAGTGTAGAGTTGAGAAGCCCAAATACCTCTCTGACTAACATCAAATGTAGGAATAATTCCATCAATGATAGATCCATTAACATCACTCATTAGCATTTGTTCATTACAATCACAGAACCTCTCATTACTTGCACTGATCATCCTCCTACAGACTGAGGGACATCTTGCATTAGGATCAGATCCATTGTTGGAAGATACCCCCGTTAGCGTGTATGCAATAGGTCGGACAATGGCTCCTACATTTTAGCATCAGTATAACAGCTGTATGAATGGAATAGAATACTCACTCACCATAACAAGTACTGCATAGAGTCATCAAAATCACCAACCCTACCGCCATCGAGCCAACTACGGTCCGCGAGATACAGCACTCCACCGGATAAGCACTTTTTTGTCGAATCCTAATCCACACCCCTACCCTGCTCAATGCTGCTCAATCCATTCCCGGAAACTCCGGGAACGATACGGGGGTTCCCCCTTAAATGAGAATCTTCCGGTCCCTAAATTGTTAGCGAAAAAGTTTCCAGATTACTAGCTTTCTGCGATTCGAGGACCCTGGATAGCCGTGCAGTCACTGCTTCCACCTTGAATTGGAATTCATAACATAACTGTTGACCACTTTTAACTTGGATCTTCTGCTATGGAATTTACTATTCATTAGCAGCAAATATCCAGTTAGTTGGAACAGATTAATATAGTGTAATGCCAGAATTGAGAAGGAAAAAACAACAACAACAACAACAACAAAAAATCAAACACTCCCCCCTTAGAAAACAATAATAATAAATAAAATAAAATAAGAAAAAAAAACCAATCAAACAAAAAATAACAGTATTTAGCTACCGTGAATTTTATGTCGAAATTTTACTGTTGAAAATTTACATTTGAAGTAGTGCAACTTTGAAATTAATTTGAAAATTCTTCTGTGACTAGGTATAGACTTTTGTTCCATATATTTGTATTTCACTAGTCAATATTTACAAAATGCATGCACAAACGTTTTACAATGGTCATCATCAGTGTGTGGATGATAATGAAGTCAAAACAATATGTCCTGAGGAACTCGTTGATGACAGAGTTATAACGAAATAAGTTGTCATGACAAAGCTATAACAAAAAAGAAATTCCTGGCTTGAAGCTACATTTTTGTTAGGCAATTATATACTGTAGGCAATAAACCAGTGTCCCTGTTCACTGATGGTCCACTCATTCTTATTTGCCAAGACTTTGAGTAACATCTCTTATGCAGTTCTTGCTAGTGATCTACTATTTTAGCATTCTCCCAATCAATGTGGTGAAATTGCTGAATTGCATGTTGAGCAACTGCAGATGTGTTGGTGTCTAGCAATTTCAATGCTCGATGATGTTCTTTTAGTCTATGTTCTAGCATCCATCCAGTTAGGCCTATATAAACCATTGTGCAAGTCTTACACGGTATTTGATAAACCACTCCTTTTTGTAATAGGTGGAAGTTGATGTCAAGGCGATGTAGAATTTCTTGATATTTTCTGACAGGTTTTTCACAAACGGTAATACTACTGTCACTTTTGAAGTATCATTTTTCGTTGTGTTGTCCTGGAAGAGGAAAGAACTTCTCATGGAATGAAAGTAAGAGGAATGTGAAGAGGTTATTTCAACTATCTCCTGTGAGGTTGGTACTCTCACTTCATTAGAAGAAGCTAGTATTATTGCCAATGAACTAGCACATTCTGTTGAGCTGAGTTTAGCCCAATTAGAATGTCCTGGTAAGTCTACATCCATAAACTTAAAGAATTTATTTGGAAATGAAATCACAGACCCCTCCTTGATAGAGTGTAAAAATAGAGATAAACTGTTTTTAGGATAGTGGTGTTCCAAAGAAGGATACATTTAGCCCTGATGGCTTACCTAAAACAGTAATTGTAGTACTTAACTGATTTAGCGAAGAAATTATGAGAATGGTTCATTACTATTTTGGTTATTTCATTCATCCATTATAAGAATTAGGTTTGTATGGCCTCTTATGATGAAAGTATTGATATTATTAATGCTTGGTGCAAATGCTGTACAGTGTATCAGCAGAATAGCAAAATTGCTAGGGATCACTTATGAGAAAGATTCCAGTATTTATCAAGCCCTTTGAGCAGGTTGCAGTTGACCTAGTAGGACCTTTCTCTAGAAGTAAATCATGTCATACTCCAGGCCATAATAGACATAGCCTCTACCCTGAAGCTTTGTCATAAGTATAACTGTAAAAAAAGTGGCTGAAGAAGGGTTAGCAGAACTGTTCTGTAAACATGGAATCCCTAGGGCCATCTTTAATGACCAAGGAAAACAATTTGTGAGTGAGCTATCAATTGTATGGCCCAAACAACTTAAATACTCTCCCTAACTAAAGAACTGTATTCTCATTATTTCCAATATTATTAGTAATAATGCTTCAGCACAAATGGAGAGCGAGCTGGTCTGACTGAAATTCAATAATAGTCACTTACAATAATAACGTGTCCATTAAATTTTTGTGTTTGATTTAGTTGTGCTACTGTTGAACAACACGATACACATACTCACTTCTTCACTGGATATACCAGCACAACACTTATATTGTATTCTCTTCGCGACATGACTATAGAGCAATGGATTATCATTTTCTGGTGTTATTAGTTTACGGGGGCCTCCTGGGGGAGACCACTGATATTTCATCTCCAGCCACACAAGCCAGGCCAAAATGAACCATACCCTTTTATTTTTCCTATGTTTGCTGTAAGACTGATATGTTTATTTTTCCTTTATTTATCATTCATCTCGTGTTTTACCTAATTATTTCATTTACACCTTTTCACACTTCATGCACCCTAGCTTTACAATATGGTCACCCTATATAATAATCAACCAATCAATTCAGCCAGCTTTCAGAGATACTTCTCCTGTATCATCATGCTCACCCAGGATGTGGGTGTGTTGACTGGTTTTCTATATAATACTGGCTGGTCCGCTCACCCCATCAGTCATTCTTTAGTTCTGTAATTCATAAGCCGGTTTTTAATTAAAATAAAATTAATTAAATAGCCCCAAGGCGAATTACTGAGCCTTCGGTCCTAGATTAGAGAGATACGAGCGACCCTCAACCACAACCCCTCCTAAGTCCAATTTCGTCGAGATTGCCTCTGGTGGCAGCATCTACCTGGTAGCAGTTGTCTCTCAATTAACACAGGGACAGCCATGTCAACACCTCCATAACCCAAGTTGATATTTTAGCAGTACTCTTATATTTAAGTTACTTGTTTTGTCTCCAGTACACCAATTAACATCCTTACTAATGCTTTTCTACTCCTAATACACAATCTCTATTTTTAATTAAAGTGTACATTTAGTTAAAATGAGAACAACATAGCTATTGTAAACTTATTTCTTTAATAGGTTTTTTGGTACAATCCAGCATGTGATGTATAGTAGAAAATAATATATTTATGTGATTAACTGCTTATCTGTTATTGTAGCTTATTATAGTAAATTCATACAATATGGATTGCTCAAACAATTCAGTGTTGTAGTAAGGTGTGATACAGTTCATGTCTTAGTTGCTAATGTGCTCACACAATGGTGAGACTTGCATTACAACTGCTTTTTTAATAACATTTGTAAAAGATCCATAACAACAACTATTGCTCTTTAGCAATAGTTGTTGAAGTAAACATATTCAGATAAAATATCTAAGATTTTTATAGGCTATAGACAATTATGCTGATACAATAGGTAAGCTTTTAAAAAGCCTTACTTCACATAAAACTGAAGCAGTGACTAGGCTTTCTGGTTGATAGTCAGCAGCAAAACTATTTGTACTAGTTCAAAAATATTATCAGTGACTGATTACTAATTAATATTGATATCAATAAAATATGCAATAATAATAAATGAAACATGTTTATTCAAAATTATATGAACATATCACACACTCAAATACAATTACTGGCACTCTATTAAGAATGATTCTTAATTAATAATCAAGCATAATAGTTGTGTTGTTATAGAGGTTATTCGACTCCGCCCATACCCATGCGCGCGCGTTGACACATGGCTATTTTGGGTGGCAAGAGGGTTTTGAGGTTATTGGGGTGGCAGTGGTAGCACTGAGTGGTTTTCCTCGATGTCTGTTGTCAATCCTAAATATTCTGACTACTTCAGGCAATTGGATGAGAGTGCCAAAATGAGGTGTAGTGAAAAACTAAACAGTATAGGATTGCAGGTAGACGATCTTTACACTTACACTTCAAGAGAGAGTTTTACAGAGACAGATACTGTCCCTAACATTGGATATCCTGATATCTACAATTTCTTTTATAAACTCTTACGCCAAAGAAGAGCTTAAAGCTTACAAGAGTTTAGATGGATATAAGTATTTATTGGCTGGTAGGGAATCCGATGTGTGTATTCATCCTGTAAATCAATGATGATGATAAATTTGTCTTGACTGGGAATGTAAGACACTCAAACTGTGTCTGCTGGGTTGCAGCAGAGAAGTGTGAAACGATTATTTGTGCCCACTGTACATGGATGGCTGGGCTTGGAGAAGCTTGCTCACACATTGCCGCCTTGTTATTTACAGTTGAAGTTCATAATCGCCTCAAAGATACTTCTTGCACCTCTCAGCCATGCCAATGGCTTTCGCCGACCATGAAAATTTTTCAATAATCTCCAATATCTGACATATATTTTACTGCTCCTGCAACAAAAAAGAAAAGATTATTAAAGTGCTCAAATAGTAAGCAGCCTGAAAATGTTATTCCATCATCACCATCTCAGGCCAAAATTTCCAATTTTTTTCAAGAGTTGTGGAAGACAGGAAAACCAGTGCTTTTATATGCCAGAGTATTGTGATGATTATATAATATTGATCATTCACAATATTCACTACCATTATCTAATATGTTTTACCCTGAGGCTATGAAGTTGTCATATACTGATTTACTGTTGAAATATGAAAACATATTCTCCTGTATTAGCATATGATTAATGATCAGGCTACTAACATATAGCTGTCAACACGTGATCAATCTAAGTGTAAAACTTGGTTTTGATTCCAGGCTGGACGTATTACAGCATCAAAATTTAAGGCAGCAGCACGAATGGACTACACTCAACCATCAGTATCCTTAGTAAAACGCATATATTATCCAGAAAGCTTTAAGTTTTGTACTAAGGCTACAAAATGGGGGTGTGATCATGAGCAAAAAGCTCGAGAGGCATAATTCATTAAAGCAGTATTAAGTCATCTCAACTTGACACTTACAGAGAGAGGATTGGTAATTCATTCTCAGTATACTCATCTTGGAGCAAGTCTAGATAGCTTCGTTAAGTGTTGTTGCTGTGGGAATGAAGTGTGATATGGAGTGACACTTCATGAGCAGACCAACTCATTTTCATGAGCCAAAACTAAGGTGAGTGAAAATAAGCCTGAGAGTGAATTGTCTTACTATATCACTTTTGACCCGAAGGAATAAGTTGTTTTATCTATACTAGATATTTTTACTGCAGTAGTATTTAGTACTAGCATTGGTAGTTGGTATAGTGGAGTAAGAAGGGGCTCTCCCACACTATATCCCCAAGCATTATATATAATATATATAATTATAATGCTTGATACTTTCACAATAGCTTCATTAGGTTTGCCACATAATATTGACTCAAGCTGAATTGAGCAAGCTCATTACCTCAAATAGCAAATAGTTATTAACATCATTCCAGAGTGTTGTGTCCTTACAGCTACTTTTCTATTCAAAAACACTTCAACCAGGTATATGCTATAATATCATAATATCAGCATGGTTCTTCAGAAGCTCAACTACCAACATTAGTACAAACTACTGCAGTGAAGATATCTAGCATAGAATGTATGAATTATTATTGCAATATAATTTCTCTCAGGTTTTACATTCACACTGAGCAAAATATTTAACTTTTAGGATTCGTTTTCACCAACCTGTGGCTCTATCTCATTGCCATGCCACACTTGACTCATGTATGTAATCAGTAATAGGGAATTGTTAGAACAAGCCAACTTTACACCAGTGAATTACAGACATTGCATAAACAACACCAGTAATGATGTCTAGCACAGAATAAACCACTTATTACAATTATCAGAGTAGTGTAAATGCAAAAGGTCGGAAAATGGCTCCTACACTTTTATACATCAGTGTTTAAGCTATACGAATAGAATAGAATACTCACTCACCATAACAAGTAGTGCATAGAGCCATCAAAATCACCAACCTTCCCGCCACCGCGTCAACCACAGTCCGCAGTCTCTGGCAGGATACTGTTCTCTACCTGGATAAGCACTTGTTTTGTTTTGTTTTCGAAGGCACACCCTACCTTACGCATCGCTCGAAAATGTTTAATCCCGGATACGTACTATTGATGGAAGATACTCCAATGAGTGTATATGTAGTAGGAAGAAATGTTGCACCTATTACAAGACCAGGTATACAAATGGCAGGAACACACATGCAGAAACTTTCTGTCTGAAATACTCCACATTTCAATTACAATCACCATTTCTGATTTTGTTTACACTTGAAAATCAGTAAGTTTTTGCTAGTTTTATATGCATACAATGCCACATGCTATGTCTGTATCTGTAATAACTATGTTTACTATTACTTTTGGCTTACTTTCAATAATATGTTGTTATTATAACGTATAATTCAAACTTAACTGCTATTATACATTGGTTAGTCAAGTTATTGCGAATAGCGATTAGACTTCGTTAGATATCAATTGGAAAATATGTAATCAATTCAGTAAAAGCACAACAAAAATGCATGAGCAACAAATAAGAAGTTGCTCTTTTGTTACAAAACATGCCAGAAATGGAAATGGCATCATATTTGAAACAATAAGTTATATAAATCAGTAGGTTGCGCTAGCTTTATGCACATCACATGCCACATTGCTTCCTATTAGTTTTGGTTTACTTTCAATAATGTGTTGTTATGGTAGCATATTATAATTCATACTTACCTGCTAGCAAACATGTTGGTTAGTTATATTATTGCAAACAGCTGTTAGATTAGTTTACATAGTGATTGGCAAGGATTATAATCAATACAGTTACAGCGCAACAAAAAGCATGAGGAACTAAAAAGGACCTGCTCTATAGTTAGAAAACATGTGAGAAAAGAAATGACATCATACATTAGACAGGAAATGATATTAATGTATGTGAGTGCTTGTCTAGTCAGCTAGTTCAATGAGTTGTAAGAGTATTTAGCTTTAATTTTTAAATAAACTAATATATACACATATACATAATATTATATGTAATACTTATTACATGATTCAGAGTGTGATATGGCAAAATATTTTACGAGTGAGCTGATTCATGTTTACGAGCGTGAGAGTGAAAAAAAAGAGTGAAATATCTAGCCATGCCACTCTGATGAGTGTAATAAGTGGTTTATTTATGCAAGATTTTTTCACTGCAGTGGTTTGTATATACTTAGGTTGGTAGCTCTTTGTGCAAAGTCAGGCTGTAAAACTCACTAGGGGGCCGCTCACACTCCCAGCTGACATTTTTGCTACTGCTCTAACCAGGTTGGTAAGTTTTGCCACAGAAAGGTAACTGAAAAAACCCAGAAAACTTGTAAGCCAGCCCATGACTAGTAAATAATAATTATGATTTCACATTTTGTTTCTATGTTAATTTAACTTTTAGATGAAAATTTTGGTGAAGTAATAGTATCGTTCTATAATAGAGATGATATATGTCATGTTCTGCATATTTTAATTATGTTTAGATGTAATCAAGTGATCAATTGGTCTTAGTATGCAAGTACCAACACTGTGTTGTGTCATCTGCTTGAAAAAGTACTGCAGTTTGATAATGTTGGTGGCTAAACCAAGTGCACAAATATATTTTGTCAACTTTGTTTCAGCAAGTGTTAATAGTGCAAGTGTGGCGAGTGTGTTGACTACAAGGTTGATGGGAGTACGGGTGATTATGATGTAAGAAAACTGGTTGTGTTAAGATACATGGAGTCTATACTTTCTCGTGTTAAGAATCTTTTAAAAGAAATGGAGATTAATTTATTGCCAGACCATCTTTACATGTTTTTCCCTTTACAGTTGCAGATGTTGATATCCTTGATGATTGTGATGATGGGCTTATTGATGTAGCCAGATGTAAATTTGGATGTCTTTCAAACCGTAATGAAACAGGCATCACTAACAAAGGTGCATGCCCAGCAGCAAAAAATGGGATTTGGAAGATAGAAACTTGCAAATACAGGAAGCTTTGGGAAAAGCATAATCCAAACCCTCTACTGATTTTGAGTTTCCTCAAGCTGTAAACTCTGATAGTTTTAATGGAAGAGGAAGAGTCTCTTGTTGGTGAGTGTTAATGGATGAGGATTGTTGATGTGGATAGATTGGGTGGTAAGGTTTGCAGCACTCCCACCTCAGAAGTAGCTAGCACAGGTGTTAATGAACTAGCACTATTGATGATGAAACCAAGTCACACCCCACCTTGATGGAATGTAGGAACTATGCCAACAAAAGAGAGAGAAATGGTCTCTTGAAGAAGAATACATTTGGCCCTGAAGACATACCAAAAGCAGTAATTGTAATGCCTAACAGATTAAGAGGAGGAAATTATGAGAATGGCTTGATCATTTCAATGACTATAGGGTAAAGCAATTATGTGTGTATGGCCTCTCATCATGAAAGATATTAATGCTTGTTACAAATGTTGTGCAGTTCGTCAGTAGCACAGCAAAATTGCTAGGGATGACTTCCTAGAAAAGTCCCGATATTTCCTGAACTCTTTGACTGACTTCCTAGAAAAGTTGCAATATTCCCTGAACTCTTTGTGACCAAGAAAAACAATTTGATTGTGAGCTATTTAACTAATCAATTGTGAGGTATTTAATTAATTGTGTGCTAATCTGAGAACTATAGAGTCACTCTGACAGTCTAACTATTGGTTTATTCTATGCTCAATATCTTCACTGCTGTAGCTAAAACTAAGGTTGGAAACCAGTGGTGTACGGTAAGCTGTAAAACTCTGGTGTAGTTAGTTTATGGGATCCAAAACACCCATTTGATATTTTAGAAGTTCTCTGATAGCTAAATTAATTATTTTGCCTCACACTTTTGAATGGCCTTAATCCACATAAACTGAAGCAGATAATATACTTTCCAGCTGATAGTCAACTGCAAACACTAGTACATTGTTATTTTCAGCACTGACTGATTATTATATCAATACAACCTGTAAATATGATAAATGAAACATGTTTATTCAAAATGATATGAACATATCACACACTAAAATACAATTGGCACTCAATTAAGAATCATTCTAAGTATTTTTAATAACAACTAAACTATATGCTTGATTATCAACTAGTTCAATATCCTCTTTTTTATTACTATTTTGTTGCAGTTCAGTAGCAGTGTCTGTCTCAACAATATTATCAATGACTTCATATTCATCAATTCCATGCTCTACTTGGTGATCTCTGTTTGGTTCAGATATTTGATTCGATAAACTCTTTTTATGTATAATGTAACAGACAATACATCCAACAGCCATTGTTACTGCCATACATATTATAATACTTATTAGCACAGCTATTATTGTAGGATCTTGTATGGGTGCTGATGAAGGCGTTACATAAATATATACTATTTCTTTATTGTCAATAGTGTCTGTTGAAAAATTTTGAAGGGAAAGTGTGTTAATAGTGTTATCATTTTGGAATAGATTATTATTATTGTTAGTTGTTGAATCTTTGGGCACTATAGGTAGTGTAGTTTCCAAGGATTCTGATCTCAAGGTGGTTTTGTTATCAAATAAGTGATAAGTAGATTCCATTATCGTTGTTTCTTCTCTAGTAGTTTCCCGTGAAGTTGTAAATGTAGTGAATGTTGTTGATTCAGCTAAGATAATAAAAAGGAACAATTATTAGTATGTATAGCTATTACAATGATATAATTAATTTTTATTTATATGTTAAATAATTTATTAATTAATATTATTTATTGATGGAATGATGTATTAATCAATTAATAAATCAATTCAATCAATCAATCGGAATGCCTGCCTGAACAACATAGAAAACTGTTGAGAGCGGGTCTGTGGAAAGGGATTCTACATCTATGCCAAATATCATAATGTCAAAACAACTTAAAAGACCCCAAGCATGCCATGAAAAAACAAGCTACTTTTTATTCTCTCTCATTTTCAAAAAACAATAGACTGGGAATAAGCAGGGTTTCCAACTGTCCGCTAAAAAAAATGCATAGTTTGAGACTATTGGATGCACTTTACAGTTTACCTCCGGGTGAAAGTTTACTACTACATCCAGGAGAGTAGCCAAGGATTCCGACAAGACAGGTTGTGGGGTACTAATATATCTAACTAGTGATATGCATGAGGACAAGTGGTAAGTGAGCCTATGCAGAAATGAAACACTTCAGGAGTATCTATCATTCCATTCTAAAAGTGTAAGTACTGTTGTGACAATTTCGGGCAAGTTTGAAATTTAGTCTGGTATAGGGTCTCAATACCATAGTAACCTTTCGCCATAACATTTTGTGACTTGAAAAAATAAGAAGCTCTAAAGAATTACTGCACAGTGTTGAGTCTAATGGTAAGTTTTTAAGACCTAAGTGTGTCTTGTTCCATTTAGTAACAACCTAATACAAAGAGTAAAACAAATTAAATTTCCTTGAATGATACTGGATCACTAAAAGGAAAAGATTCTGTTTAGTGGATGTATGGGACACAAAAATGCGAGGGTTAAAGTACAAAATGACTTACATACGTCCACACTTATATAAACTAGTGGTGCTGAGCACAAATATCAAACAAGCCTAGTTAGGTTACCTAAAACTACAGTACTGTTACATAATTGATTTTAGCTTAGTTCATGCAAAACGTTCACAGATTTCATTTGATTATAACAATATTTGCACTTTCTCTTTATTGTATCCATGTCTTAAATGTTGTTCGTCCACCTTTAACTGTTCTCTTTAATTTTCTTTTTTTATATATTTTTGGCAGCTGTAGCTCCTAGAGCCTGACCCTCAGCCACTTCACTGCACCATTATTTTCTGTTATCACACCACCTCACTGATCTACTTGCTGTAAAGCTTCAAATAAATAAACATATAAATAGCAGTTGACCATTACTTTTAACAGACAAATACAAAATTACTGTCTTGCCTCAATTCCTCAAGTCCTCAATTTTAGCTATTCAGATTATTTGAATTGTTAGCAATTCTTGAAGACAAGCACTCTGACTCAGCTACAAAAAATTTGGGAGTCTTTTTTTTTATTT
>WLWI01003403.1_pt1 | contig 13652 bp, 13 predicted proteins | sample 6701501 | NCBI WGS metagenome assembly WLWI01 (sample SAMN12718690, study PRJNA515312) | sponge metagenome | isolation source: marine sponge | host: Mycale hentscheli | place: New Zealand: South Island, Marlborough, Capsize Point | collected 2014-11-01
GTTATTTAGTATATGTTAATTAAGCATGAGGCTTGATGGGGTCACACATGTTTGGAACTTTAAAGTTTGTCTTTCATGGATAACTCATCCCAGTGTATCCTTTCTCTTCTTATTTATCTCCCCCACCCCCTCACCACCCCCTTTCTTTGTCTTGTGATGTAATGCAGGTTCAGGAAGTTGCCTTGGTGATGGATAGAGCCACCCAAACTCGACGCAACTTTGTTTTTGTGACTTTCAACGAGCCAGAAAGTGCCAAGAAGTGCATAGCTACAACTTCTCATGAAGTAGATGGCTTTAAAGTGAGTTTTCTTTCAGAAAATAATTTACAGTTAGGACTGGAATCTCCAGTGAGGATTGGGCTACAATAGTTGTTAAGTCCTAATGCACAGGGCAGAAATTAGATTTCCTATTGTAATATATTTAGGAAATTTCATACTTTCGCCACCTTTCCTGTGGAGGATAGGACTAAATGCTCTGCACGTTAGGATATTTAGTCCTATCCTCCACAGGAAAGGTCGTGAAAATATGAAATTTCCTAAATATGTGATGACAGGAAATTCTGCGATGGTTTTAAGATTTATTTATTGCTGTATCTTCACATGAATAAGCACTTGAAGGTTATTGATTTATTTTGCAATTCTTTAAATTCTTCTCTCGGAGGATATGGCCTGACTCCACCTACTCATTATGATTACCAATACATTCCTGTTGCCGTGTATGGGGTGACTATACCAACCTGTGCATGAAAGGGAATGCTTACTGTTGAATTACTTGAGAAAGACAAGAAAGAGAGAGGAAAAAAATTATTCTATCTGCCTTAATTATCACAGCATGACTAGAGTATGTCCAAGTTGAGTTGTCCGCATGAAAAACTTAATAACTTTGGAACGGATGCAGCTATGCATCCAGGGTTTGCACTATTTGAAAGCTCGTGCCGAAGCGGTTAAAAATATTCCCTCAGTAAACTCCAAAACCGGAGAGAAAGTGATTTTCCAAAACTCAATACAAAAGTCTATGGGAATAGAAAAAACCACAGGTTTCCCGCTCAAAACGCGCCCGCTTTTAGTCACGCGGTACGGCTCAATTGATCATGCGGACTGTCTTCATTAAGAATTTTGTAAACAATGAGCGGCTTCTTCTCAGATTGCTGCGTTTCTAGCTTTATATCGCGATTAGCTTAGGTTGCGAGTGTGGAAACCGGAAAGGCGGAGTGTTCTGTTGTCGCAGAGACCACCTGATAGGATGTTGGTAAGATTTATTTGTCTACCTGTTCAATAACAAATGCCGTATAGCCAATATATTTCAGTGATATAGTTATCATTTAGCTAGCAACTTGTAATACAGCCACACTTAAAAGCTGTTTGCCGTTAAATTGTGTGCTTGTCAAAGCCGTGTTTATGCCAATTCCTTTTCTTCACTACTATAGATGCCTTTTATTGTAAGGATTAGGACCAACTCAGGCAACACTTCACCTTCAACTCGGATCACAACTATATTTTGTATATGTGTACTACTTAAATTCTATCATTCCATCAATTTTCATATACATATTATAAATAAATGAAACAATTGATAATTTTATTTAACAAGAAAGTCTAGTAACTTCAGCTACAAGTTAACAGTGCTGTACTGCTGAATCCTGTGAATATCAGAATATTTCTTGGAAAACAGTAGGTAAAATCGACTGATTTTAATCCTGTCTCTTTAGAAGAACGCCCCACCAGTTTGCGTTTTCCATCTGCTGTACATTATCTGCGTGTAAGAAACAAATATAATTGAAAACAGACGAGATGAGCTGTACAGCGCCCGAAAAACTCCATAAACTTCACTAAATTTCTTTCAATAGTTACAGAATTTATGCGCACCTGTGGTAGCGCCACTTTTTCACGTGCAACGTTGACGTTTGCGCGCTTAATTGACTTGGATTCACATGACTAAATTGTTTACTGTAAAGTACTAAATGCATTCCTCAATTACCGCGCTTGGGTTTGTGCCAACTCAACTTGGACATACTATAGTAGGCTATTCTTGTGTCTATTATACTAGTTATGCTTATAGGTTAGTGTTATAGTGTGGTATTTAGGACCAAACTTGAGAGGGGTCAAATTTACATTTTTTAAATTTCAGGGGAAGGGTGTGTAATGTCCCTTTGGTTCTTATTCAACCGAACCTGCCAAACCCCAGGAATTCACATTTCTTATTGGCTTAAGTCATAGATTAGTTCAGACCGGTGACATACAAAAATCACGTGACTTATAAAAACACAACTTAGACTATCGCACCAAATAATAATAAATGCGAAACATACACATAACGTTCACAGTTAAATGTCCAAGTCATTACATCCCTCCCTTACAAACGCTGTGGCCGATATCTATCAGGAGGCTTCCTTGACCTGGCTGGATACTGTTTAGGTATACCCCGATAGAGTGCAACCGTAGTGCTCCTTGAACGTTCTTGATCGTAATGGTCTAAAACTGGTGAAGCTGGTCGTACTTCTTGAGTGACAGGTATATCGTCTGCTCCTGTGAAGGTGTAGGGACCGGTGCTTCCGATACAGAAACAACTTCTGAGGCCGTAGGCTCCGGCATCTCTGAGTCTGCAGTGGGAGGTGGCACAGTCTCGTTCTCTTGAGGCCTGACCATAAGATCCTTTATGTGATCTGTGTGCCTCTTCCATGACCGTCCCTCCGCGACATCCACCAGGCAAGTTATAGGTCCCAGTTGTCTGACGATCTCTCCAGGAATCCACTCTGCACCCTGTCGAAAATTCCGAGCCATGACCTTCTGTCCCACGTAGAATGACCTCATCACAAAACTCCCATCGTGATACTTCTTCTGACTATCCTGACTTGTGATTACTTTATTCTCAATACTGGGCTTAAACAAATCCCAGCGGGTGCGCAGAGCACGGCTCATCAACAGCTCGCATGGAGGAGTACCAGTTGTCCCATGTGGGGTTGTCCGATGAGTCAGCAAGAAATTCTGAAGTCGATGAGTAACGGTAAGTCCTCCTTCCTTACTAATCTTCATTGCCTCCTTGAAAGTGCGTACAAATCTCTCGGCTTCTCCATTTGTAGCAGGGTGATATGACGAAGATCGGCTATACTTGATTTCATTGGTTCGTGTAAACTCTTGGAAATCTGAAGACACGAATTGCGGGCCATTATCAGAAACAATTTGCCGTGGCAGCCCATGGGTCGCGAACAAATTTCTCAGAGACACAATCGTATTAGCTGTAGTGGTAGAAATCATCTCAACTACTTCAGCCCATTTTGAGTTGGCGTCAACCACAATCAAGAATGATTTACCCATGAATGGTCCGGCGAAGTCCACGTGTAGGCGTTCCCATGGCTTGTGAGGCCATGCCCACGGATGCATTGGTGCAGTCGCTGGGCTTTGCTTGACAGCAGCGCATTCTCGACAAGATTTAGCCATCACTTTGATATCTTTGGTGATGCCAGTTCACCACATATGACTCCTTGCCAAAGCCTTCATCTTAGCAACTCCTAAGTGCTCTCGTTGAAGTTCCTTTAAGATTTTCCCTTGTAGCGATTTAGGGATAACCACTCGTCCTCCCCACAACACGAATCCATCTTGAACTGACAGTTCAGCTAGTTTGGACTGATATGCCTTTAGCCGTCCATCCACGTGTGCTGGCCTTCCTCTGAGTGTGTACGAATAAATGTTGTTTAGGACTGGATCTCGCTCGGTTGCCTTCCGAATTTGGTGACCTGTAATTGGTAGCACGGACAATTGACGTGAGTAGTACAATTTGGTTTCAGATATTTTATCTTCCACCTTCCCCGGCAATGGCAATCTGGATAATACATCAACATTGCTGTGATGATCTGTGGATCGAAACTCCAAGTCATAGGTGTACGACGATAGCAACAAAGCCCACCTCTGCAACCTAGCAGCGGCTACAGCAGATACTCCTTTCCGAGGTCCTAGGATACTAGTGAGGGGCTTGTGGTCCGTAACCATGGTAAACTTGCGCCCATATAGGTACGTGTGAAACTTCCGGACACCATAGATTAACCCCAAGGCTTCCTTGTCGATCTGACTATAGTTCTGTTCACTTGAAGACAGAGACCTCGAAGCAAAAGCAATTGGCTTCTCTTCACCATTGGGCATGATATGTGATATGACTGCACCGAGGCCATAAGGCGAAGCATCTGTAGCAAGTCTCAGGGGCAGTGTAGCGTCATAGTGCACTAGAAGATTCGATTGCAAGAGGAGTGTTTTAGCTTCTGTCATGGCTTTCTCACATTCCTCAGTCCACATCCACTTCCTGTCCTTCTGAAGAAGTGAAATCAGTGGTTGAACTACCATAGCCAGATTAGGCAGGAACTTGCGGTAGTAGTTCAACAAGCCCAAGAATGACCTGAGCTGCGTCACATTCTCTGGTGACGGTGCCTTTGAAATGGCAGTAGTTTTCTCCGGTGTGGCTTTGATTCCAGAGGCATCTATGATGTGACCTAGGTATTCCACCGACTCCTGCATGAAGAAACATTTACTTCGTTTCATGCGGATTCCATGTGTTGAAGGCATTTCATCACTTCCTCCAAATTCTGGAAGTGTTCGCGTTCATTCCACCCAGTCACCAAAATATCGTCAATGTAGCACATTGCCCCCTTTACACCTTGTAAAATAGTGTCCATCACTTTCTGAAATATAGCGGGTGCTGAAGCAATGCCAAACGGCAGTCTTGTGTACTGGTACAGGCCACGATGAGTGTTTATAGTGCAGTACTTCATGGAGTCAGGGCATAACTGAAGCTGCAAGTATGCTTGAGACATATCAAGCTTAGAGAATCTCTTACCCCCAGCAAGGGTGGCGAACAAGTCTTCTGCTTTTGGCGAGGGGTACTGGTCCACCTTCAGTACTGGATTGATGGTGACCTTAAAATCACCGCAGGGGCGTACACCACCATCGGCTTTGGGTACCACGACCACAGGAGTAGCCCACTCACTGTGGGTCACCTTCTCGATAATTCCTTCATTCTCGAGTCGATTCAGTTCATCCACAATAGATTCCCTTAGTGCATAGGGGGCTGTTCTTGGCTTGAAAATTTTCAGAGTTTCACTAGGATCAACATGCAACTTGGCCAGGAACGTTTTGATAGTTCTCAACCCACCCGAAAATAGGCCACTATATTTCTCAAGCAGGTATTCCAGACTCCCTTCGGTTCGACATGCTAGTGTTCTGATCTCCCCCCAGTCTAAATTGATGTGTTGCAACCAATCACGGCCCAGTAAGCTAGGACCTGTTCCTGAAACTATGGTTAGGCTCAGGGTTTTAATCTGTTCCCCATACTGGACATTAACGTCCATCATGCCTAACACTGGGATAGCCTCTCCTGAGTACGTTTTCAGGAGGGTCTTGGATTTCGTCAAAGAAACCCCAGGGAACAAATTCTGACAAACACCCTGTGACATTATGGTAACTGCTGCCCCTGTATCTAATTCTAGGGTATGTGCCTTGCCATTAATTACCATGGGTACCTGTATTGGACTTGTTGCAGATCCTTCTATTGCATTTAGGAGTAATTCTTCCTCCTGTGACGATCCTATACCCAGAGATTCATCATCCTGTTGTGCTGTGACATACTTTGTGTCCCTTTGTCGACCAGGATTCTCACATGAAAAGTTTGTAGTAGTTTTAGACTTTTCCGCTTTCTTAATCCTACAAGCGGCTTCTATGTGTCCATGTTTACCACAATGACGACAGTCTATATTCTGGAACCTGCATTCACTCGGGGTGTGAGACATTTTCCCACAGCGATAGCATGCCACCTTCACTTTAGTGACTACATTTATCTGAGCCTCTCCCTCTTTGAGAGACTTAGCAGTTTTAACTGCTGCCTCTGATCCTTGTGCGATTTCCAAGGCTTTTGTCAAAGTCAGATCCGGTACTGCCAATAGCTTCCTTTGTATATCCACATCACAAATTCCACACACTAATCTGTCACACAGGGCTTCATCTAGGTGACCACCAAATTGACAGTGAGTTGTTAATCGTCTCAGTTCAGCCATATAGTCTGCAATACTCTCTCCAGTGCCCGCTTGTGAAAGTGAAACCGTTCCGCTATCACTAGCGGTTTTGGTTCAAAATGCTGAGTCAGCACGGCCACTAAATCGTCAAAGCTCTTGTCCTTCGGCAACTCTGGAGCCACTAGACTTCTCACCAAGGAATACGTTTTGCTCCCTATAACAGTAAGAAAAACGGCGACCTTCTTGTCGTCCGCTATAGCATTTGCTGTAAAGAAGAGAGTCACTCGCTCTATATATGCTGAGAACCTCTCACAGTCTGGGCGATCTTCCTGTAAGTTGCCTAACAAGTTCGGAGTCGCCATCCTCGTCGCCAGTGTAATGTTCCTTTGGTTCTTATTCAACCTAACCTGCCAAACCCCAGGAATTCACATTTCTTATTGGCTTAAAGTCATAGATTAGTTCAGACTGGTGACATACAAAAATCACGTGACTAATAAAAACACAACTTAGACTATCGCACCAAATAATAATAAATGCGAAACATACACATAACGTTCATAGTTAAATGTCCAAGTCATTACAGGGTGGGGTTTCTCATTACCTGGCCCTTGATGCTTAGTCGTTATGTAAACTATGTTTTGTCTGTTGTGCTGTAGTAACACTAACCTTGTATTTTATTTATTTATTTATTTATTTATTTATTTTATTTATTTATTTTTTTCCTTTTATTATTATTATTATTATTATTATTATTATTTATTATTATTTCCCAGGAAGAATTTATTAACAACTATTGTTATTTTTGTGCAGGTTTTTTGTAAGAATGCTACACCTAGATCTAACTATTCTCAGCGTGGTTCTAGGGACGGAGGCAGGGGCGGTCGCTACAACCCTGTACCGTATGGAGGTTCCTATGGAGAAGGAGGAGGTGGCTACGGAGGAGGTAAGATTGAGTGGGTGTGGCAAGTAACCAAGATGCGAGCATTTGTTACATTGTGTTTAGGAGGTGGTGACGGCCACAATCAAGGCTATGGGGGAGGCGGGGGATATGGGGGAGGCGGTTACAACGATGGTGGAAATAATGGAGGCGGGGCTTATGGCAGATACGGGGACAGTGGTGGGCGTGGTGGAGGAGGAGGAGGTAGGTATGGTCATACGAAGAGTGGATATAATTCCGAAGGGTCTGGATATCATCCTTACAGTCGCAACTGACCAGTCTGCAATCGCACCGTGGATCATCCATTCACTGTCACATGCCATTCTCCTCTCTCTTTCCACCTTTTTTTTCTTCTTTTTTCTGGGATTGGAATATTAGTTTCTACATTTTGTCACATTCAATTGCATTTTTTTTTGTCTGTTATTTGAATGAGCACATGATTAAAGACTTGATTGCTGAACTAGTTCTATCAGGTTATTAGGAAAGAGCAGATTAGTCCAAATCAACCCAGGTATTTGTGTTTAGGAAAGAGACTTGTTTCATGCACTAGCAATACGTAATGTGGCAACAGGGCTCAGTAAGTCTGAACTGCTGCCTACATACAGCTGAGATATACCATTTGAATCCTGGATGTATAGATTGGTTTACGTATGTATAAATGCAAGAAAGATTACAGTTAATAACTTGATAGCCACCACTATTATAGTTAGCATAATAGCTGAATTAATAATTGGTTAAATATGTCAGATTTGGTGTGTATTGCCATTGGAAGAAATCTCATTCGTGTCTGGAAGGTATAGGTTAATGTGAAGTTAATCCAAAGACAAGAGATACATTTTGTATTTAATCTACTAGAAGCTGTGAGAACTTGTAATAATTATTAATAGCCATGAATAGCTCTCTACGGTTCTACAAGGACGCACATTAATGTCTGTTAAGAAATGTTAATCTATTTTTAAAAAATGGCTTGATGTTGACAATATAACAGCTTACTAGTTTCAGTCATATTTCCTGTTGTGTTGTGAGAATGACATGACTATGACATGTAGTACAGGGCTGGCGTACATGGTCAGGCTATGGCCTGACCACTTTTTGGGATGACTACAAATTCATAGAAAAAAACAACTGACAATTTGTGTTTGGAGGCACGTTTTAGAGCAAATAATGATCACATAATATAAAAAGATTATTTGTCAGTTTGGTTACTTTACGTACACTGCAGGGCCAGAGCTGGAAGCTCTATTTTAAGGGTCAAGCCAGGAAAGGGTGTGGCCAGTACACAGAGATATATGAAATCAAATAATAATGTAGTGACATCTTTATTACTACCATCAATGTCAGTTCGATTTCAAGGTAAAAGAGCCTCAAGCATTATCAATGAATCACTTTCGATACTCCCCTCAGCTGATTTACCCCCTCCCCCCACTGTCGACAGGTAAAGGGGCTGATACTCCAGTTGCAGATCCCAACTTATAGCTCCACCCTCTAGAGCTAATGTCCCCCCCCCCCCCTTTTTTTGCAGACTAGTATATTAGTCTCGCGAACCAGACCCTTTACCTAACACCCGCACGCGGGAAGGAAAGGGTCTGGTACAATCTCGTTCTGTTCCCCCAGATTCTGGGGGAAGTACTTAGCGTGTATAGCTTATGGAGTGAGCGTGGTTTAATAATGAAGCGTGGGTATGTTGGAAATTTAACGTGAATTATTGATGCGCGAGGGTTCGACGGAGTAGTCTGCTAACTATGGCTGCTGCGCAGTCCTGCAAGTGTCGCTCGAAAGATGTAGACTGCCCCCTGGAGAAAAAGCACAGAAGACAACTCCGCAGTAGTGCTACTCAAGGTGTAATGCAAACGCTACAGAGAATTTTTATTGAATTACGGTGTGATGAAAGCACAGAAGTAAATGATGGATTCATTTGCAGAGCATGCATTAGATTGTTAGGGTGGTACAAAAAACTGAAGGACGAAGTAACTGAGACACTACCTGTAATGGGAGTTAGACACTCAGTAATGCCTTCATGCTCCACCAGCCCTCCAGTAGCAGCTTCAGGGGACGGCCAGCACAGCCAGGCTATATCACCTTCAGTTTCAGTAAGTATAAGACACCAACACTATTATACTTTCTGCAAAACTGTCTGAAAGCAAACACACCGAGAGGGAATGAAAAAGCAGTTTTAGCAATCATTGCCAGCATGATTTTCAAGCATAGAAGGTCATCCTGTTCACTCCTTCAACGAATTATTTCATTAATCCTCTATGCTGGGCATACAGCAAAACAGGTAAATTGCTTAGTTCATATATAGGTGTAACAAACAATACTCACCATCCTCAAATTAACTATATATAGGTGTATCAGAGGTTGCAAAAGATGGGTGTCTGCATGTCATATGTCTCAACCATCCACTTAGTGGACAGTTTAGGAGCCAGCTTTGATTCTGCATTGGTAGAATGGAAGGAAGAAGCAGAAACCAAGATGGAACTAGTCCAGGTAATTTTTTTTGCTAGACCAAGTATGTCTTCCTTGCATTTAAAAAAATAATATTCAGCAACTACCAGAAACAGATTATTAATACCACATATTGACACTGACGAGCCATCAATTTCTTCAGAAGTCCGAGATACTACACTCCAGAAGCTCCTTCTCCATCAACAATCTCGTGTAACTCATCAGTAGAGATGCAGTTTTCATCCTACTCAGAAAGTTCCTCTGAAAACAAGTGGTCCTCCACTGAAGAAGATGATCCTGGATGTCTATCTTTAGAGTTGAGCACAGAAGATGTTTCTGTCACTGCGGGGTTTAAAGTGGTGTTTGACAACATTGACATGAACGTCAAACCAAGATATATGCGTGGTGACTTTCAAACTCGCTCGCTGCATTATGTCAATGCTTATGCTGTAAAGGATAGAATCAATTTCAGCCAATTTTCTGATGATGTTCCTTCAAACCTTTGTATTCTTGATGTAATTCCAAGTTAAGAGGATTACTTGAGCTTGAAAAAGGATTTTATAGTACTGATTGCACGTATTATAGTCGAGTACATGGCATGAAATATTGATATAATGGCTATAACGTTATTGTAAGTTCTACAAAATATGAGTACCCTGTCCATATTTGTCCCTTCAGTTTTTAGTGTAGATACAATATTTTTAAAATAAACTTCAGCTCCTTCTTTGGGTTTTTCCAGTACTGAATATAATGATGCTATCTCTGTTAGGTGATACCGAAATTATTTCAGGAGAGTGCATACATAAACTTTTTATGATGAACTAGCGACTGGCTGTAGTGGCTGTAGCAGTTAAAGCCATTCGCACAGATTCACTCACAATACTGCGAACTTCACCTAAATGTAGAAATTCGGTTCTGAACTTTTCTCCCCTACACACACAATATTTTATAGGCACAAACACAAGAATGAAGAGTATACTTTATAAGTCAAACCTTTTTAGAAAACTATTTTGAATAGCTATTATTATATAATGCAGATGCAATAATTATTTATAATAATAACTAACCACTTCTTGACACAATGAGCTTCATCGGTCACAAATCCCACTACAGTCTTGTAGCCGACTCACGTAATTTCCTTTTGCAAAAAAGTGGTGACGTAATTCATGGTTCTGGTCGTAGTGCAGAGACAAGGAAAATGGAGTTTGACTGGAGCGTAGCTCTGCTCTGTCACTAGTAAGGTTGTGTTATCTTGTGTCTAAAGAGAGCACAAGACACTTTAAAAAGTATATAGCGCTAATTTTTTGTTCTACTCCAGAAAGATAGAAAGTTTTACTGGTATTTTATCACAGGTATTGGTTTCAGCAAAGAAGGACGTAAAATTATAACTGATCATAACTAAAGGTAAGTACGTTTTGCAGTTACAATATTAATTTCAGAGATAGCTATTATAGTATGTTTGGTGATGATATGGCTTTAAAGGGAGTAATTGCTTGCAGATTGCAATGTCCCGAGTTGTTTGTGTTTCCTGTTGGACTTCCTGATTTTATTGGAACTACTACTAATATGCCTATTGGTTACAAGCTGTTGAAAAATACAACACATATGATGACCAGATAAACACTTGCACATTTATAACTCAAGAGCGTTCCGACGCTGGTTACTAATCTCCCAGCACTCGTTCTCCAGTTTGGCTGTATTTTCTTTTCTGGAGTAGTTCGGGTTCTCTAGGTCTTACTTTGCCTTCATCCTGAACCACCGCTGCCACCAAATGTAGGGAATTATAACCCTTTTACTTCTTCTCCACTCGAGTTCCGTCAATCAGGTTAGCTAACGACAGTCTAACTTTTAAGTTGTTTTAATATTGGTTACTAAGACAGAACTAAACTGAGAATAATGATACAATGCTTAAATAGAATGTGTGAGTATGACGTAGTTATTCAAATGTCCAATCAAATAAATTCAGGTGATGGAGCGAGAACGAAGTTGTTCGACGAACATCGTACCCTGCAGCAGAAGTGCCCGATTCACGGTGTGCAAACTAAAATACAATAATAATGATAATGATATAAAACTTAACTTAGCTAAATAATTATGTTCATGTGGAGTGGTTCTCCACAAAAGACAATGAATAAAAAAAAAAAAATAATTAAGTCACAAAGTAAAGTCCTCGACAAGAAACAAGGGAAATTTATAATGACTATTTTGCTTAAAATTAGCAATTATTTCGTGATGACTATTATTACAAATTGTGCATATTTTATCATTTTCGGTGATGTACAAATCCATATCACTGACTTGACATTAATGGCAACAGTGTTAGGGCAGTGCCTGTACGACCCCTTTATGTTAGCACTACATGTATACTTGAGGGTTGATTGTGCACTACATGTATACTTGAGGGTTGATTGTGCGATGCACTATAATGAACCTGGCGCAGTGGAACTAGCTTCCCATCATCAGTGTTATGTTTTCTTTGTTCTGTAATGTCCAGCCTGGTACATAGTCACCTGAATTAATTTTTCTTTCTATGTCTTTTTCACATGCATGACAAATACAGCTGTCAACTGTGATTGTTTTCTCCATAGCCCGGAGTTTGTTGAAAGTTCAGGATCCCAAGTGGACAGGTTTATGTAATAAGAAGCAGATTTGCAGCATAATTAGCAAAGACCACATTTTCTGCCTGGATGGATCGTTGTCTTTGGACCTCTTCTCCTTAGCACTGAACTTTGTTATTGTACATACAAAGTATTATCATAATACATTCACTATCACTTAAAAAAAAATTCTTTGTTTTGCAGTTACAATAATTTAGTATAATATCATAAATACATGAATCACTATGACATATCACTAATTATTTTAGTCTAATTTAGTTGCAGATTGCTATGTCCCGAATTAATAAGAAATATATAACTTGCCATATTAAAAGGTATTCTGATGCTAAAATGGTCTGGTTTTTTCCTCAAACTATGCTGTTAGCTTGACTGAGCAGCACACCACAGTATTAAGACAAACACGTGTATGGCTTCCTTGCAAACTAAAAAATATATGTGACCGTCTACAGGAAAACCGGGCACAACGCGGCACCCTTCGAAAAATTTTTTTTTGCACTCACAGAGTTGTCGGCGTCCAGATATTGAGCTCTCCAAGTTTTATCGTCGTAGCTTAAGTCATTCCCGCTATAATAGACCTAACCGTTCCCTTCCGTCGGCTTGAAACAATACATTTTTAAGAAATCGATCGATCTTTTCTCGATATTTACGCACGCCGCGTTGTGCCCGGTTTTCCTGTAGACGGTCACATATATTGAACGCCCACGCGCAAGCATCATTTTAATGAGGTGACCTTTTGAAAGGAATCGTACGCGTTTCTATTACTTCCGGTACGGGTGGCTACGAGACTGAATTGAATGATTACAGCTAGTTTATTTGGCAATTTTAGTATTCAAGTAATTGTCACAACATAAAAATAAGGAAATGTATTTTAAGAAAATACCATCAGCTGGTGTTAATGTTAATCACTTGTAGCCATCTATCAAAATAAAACTAAAGCTAAACACTCAGTAAGTCATACTCGTGTGCATATGAAGTCATACTCGTCTAAATTCAGGTGAAGGCAGTGTTTCTGTTTTTTATAATTGGGTTCGTTGTTTAAAATAGTTAATTTGATAGAATTGTGAATAATACTTCAGGAGGGGAAGAGTTTATACCCATTTATATCTTTTCAAGTAGTCTTGGATACGATTCAGTTCTTTATCTAAAGCTATCAGACATAACTCTTAGACTACCTGTTTTAGGAAAACTTTCCACAGCAGGTTCTTGGACGGTCCTGGACTGCACTGAGGCTCCATCCTGATCTCCATCTCTATACTGATCCTGATCCTGATCTTGTACCCCACCTCCAACTCTACGCTCACGAACACCAGTGCGTTCCTCCGACATTATCCCAAAGTTTTTCTGCGGGAACAGTAGTAAACTGGGTGGGATTGGTAATGATGGTTCTTCTTCCCGCCGCTCACCCACCGCAAAAGGGGGCGTGTCACGTCGAATTAGGTAAAGGGTAACTCGGTGGTGGGTTGTAAATAAACTGAACAGCCACTTTTTAACGTGGGCATGGACCTTCCGAGGGAATTACTTCGCTTACTAGGAAGAAATAACATGGAAAGAGACGAAGAAGAAGAGGAGGAGGAAGCGGGAGAAGAAGAAAGACCTTTACTAGGAGTGGAGGAAGACGACTCTGTGGAGGAGTCCGGAGATGGGAATGACAGCGATG
>WLWI01003405.1_pt1 | contig 13649 bp, 8 predicted proteins | sample 6701501 | NCBI WGS metagenome assembly WLWI01 (sample SAMN12718690, study PRJNA515312) | sponge metagenome | isolation source: marine sponge | host: Mycale hentscheli | place: New Zealand: South Island, Marlborough, Capsize Point | collected 2014-11-01
TCATCTCTACTTTTGAACTCTTGTGCTCCATATTGTACATTACTGCAGGTTTTGTTAATTTTAATTGCAAGTTGATTTCTTCATTCTTTCTTCTATGCTCACACTATTGATTTTCCATTATATATATATTTTATTTTCACACATGAAGTATTTTGAAATAATATGTCTGAACTGGCAGAGTTTACTGTGAAGAATGTAAGTTTCACAGCAGTGCAAAACTTGTACGCTTAAATGATACAGTAACTGTACCAAATCTAGCCAGTTACACCAATATACATATATAGTGTTATTTTGCAAGGCTTCACTTGGATGGACAGGAAGTTGCTTTAGTGCTATAGTCACTTATTCTATTCATGTATTTACATGAAGGCATTGTTTCCAGCACCACAAATCGGTGTATGAAAGATAACCAACCAAGTCTGAGAATTTAACTGCTCTCAGTAAACAATGTTCAGTAGCTAAACACATAGATACTTCTAGCACCACCTGGGTTCTAGTCAGTTATAGACTCGAGTTTTCAACCATTCCAGACAGAAGTACAGTAATATTCTTTACGTACTTTTCAAGTGTCTCTGGTAAACTGTATCATTCAGCTCAACACTCTGCTCCTATGTACTCTTGTTGTGATATTCTACCAGACAACCATGGAAATGTCAGCCAAGTATGCAATTAGGTAAAGGGAATCAGAAAACTAAGTGACACAATAATCCTTTTGTTGGCCTTTCATTGCAAGTTGGTAAGAGGAGTGTGTAGGAAATTACTTAGGGAGAAGTTGAGGGCAGAGCAATAAAACAATATGGCCGACCCAGTATAGCTGCTCCTTGAAAGTGACTCCTGTGTGTGCCCACATACATGGCACGAGTTGTTTCTAGGGAAGGCCTCATCTCTGTACTGAAGCTGGGATATTCCAGACGGGATAGTGGGTACTGGAGGATAGATGGCTACATATATAGTTAACAGCAGGCTGGAGAGAGTAGGTGGGTAATGGTCGCAGGTTGCGAGTTAAGATGTCCTTTTAGAGCTGATTGACGTCCAAGTCTTACCACATGTGGCACGAGTAGCTCATCTCTGTTAAATGATGGTGGGCAACAGCAGGCCTGAGAAAGGAGGGAGCAGACTGTACAGAGCTTGCGTCAAACCGCCCAGAACACCGTTAGCGCGGAAGTCGGGCTTGTGGAGGGGACTTCACCTCTACCCCGACCGGACATAACCCTTTACCTACTTTTCTAAAGTGTCTTCCGCGCGGTGGACATCGCAATCGCGTGGTCGACACGCTTCTTTTCTTAAACATTATCTAGCTAATCCCATTGAGATCAACAAAATGTTCGTCGCACTGTCAACTTCTAAGTGTGCATACCTGAAAGTCAGTGTGTACATGTGTAATGGTAAATTGGAAGACTTTATACTGACATCCGATGATTGACAAAATAATAATAATGATAAATATTTTACTGCAATTGTTTGTGTAGTATATAATCTGTCTCATGTGCTATTACATCAGAAGTTACTGCTGCAATTTGAGGTACTAACATAGCTAGTTGTTTTGACTATAGAACCCATATAACACTGAGATTCAAAGAAGTAAACAGTTTCCCTACATCTTTAGTATTGATGACCTCCTGGTAAGACATTGTGATGCTCCAGCTATGCCTGCAATTCAAGATGCCAAAATTTAAAGTATTTCATACCATCCCTTCACAAGGGCACTAGTACAATACAAACACACATACACACTTATCACATCTGGTCTCACTCTATGTAGCTACCAACCGTTCAAGTTGTAAGTGGCATCTCCGTGTGATAAGTATTAAAAGTAGCAGCTAGCATTTAGCATGCATTTATTAGTAAGAGTTACTGGCAGTTGATTTGGACCACACTGGACGGACAGAGGATGTGACTTGGACTCGCTGCTCAGACTGGCAAGGATCAGGTTGTGTCTGCTCTACTAATCTAGTAAGGACCACAGTTTAGGCTCCTCACTACGGAACTAATACATTGATGAAAATAACTTGTTTGGGACTAAGACACGAATGCCTGCAATAGCTAGGACCACACAAACATGTGCATCATAGTGTACATGTGGGAGGACAGAGATCTCCTAGCACATGTGGGAGGACATCTCATCATGGTACATGTGAGAGGACAGGTCTTATAGCACATATGAAAGGACAGAGATCTCCTAGCCCATGTGGGAGGACTTAAAGAGCTGATACATAGTGTATGACGTAATCCCAGAAGAGTTGAGATATGACAATGAATTTGTCGGATGTTGAACCAGATTCCTTGTCAGAACATTTGAGAAGCTTCCTCAACAAGTAAGCTGCACCATTTGTGTTTGCAGTTGTGGCGCACACTGTGTATATCACTGGACACAAACTTCAACATTCTATGCCAGTTAACTATGTACTGATTTCATCTCCCTTAACAATAGCTGAGCAATGCCTCAGCACTATCTCCATTGTCTGATAGTAAACAAATATTGAAAACAGCTTTTTAAAAAAATATATATATGATGCATAGAGTCATTGTATTGTGGAGATATGATGTTTGGAAATGAATAATGCAATAGATAAAATTCACTAACTCATTCTTTAAAATGATTACCTGCTTGCTATCGTAGATAGAGCGTTTTTAAGTAGTTGAGTGATGTGGTGATGGGGGGAGGAAGAAAAATGAAGATATGCACAGTCACAAGAAATCCAAGTGACACATAATAGTGCAGGTTAACATTAAAACAGAAAGAAATGGTTGTTGTTTTTTGCTGGCCTTTCATTGCAAGTTGGTAAGAGGAGTGTGTAGGAAGGTACTTGGGGAGAAATTGAGGGCAGAGCAATAAAACAGGAGTAGTCTATACGGGCCGACCTAGTAGAGCTGTTCCTTGGAAGTGACTCCTGTGTGTCCTCATGTGCCTGTTCAAGTTACCACTCTGAGAGAACCTTGCATCACAGATCTTGCACTGGTAGGGCTTTTCACCAGTATGAGTGCGATAATGCTTAGTGAGGGTGGAGCTATCAGCAAAACCTTTTCCACAAGCGGTACATTTGTAAGGTCTGTCCCCTGAGTGGGTCCTCATGTGAGTGGTCACAGAACTGCTCTGAGAAAATCCTCTGTTGCATACCGGGCATTTGAAAGGCTTTTCTCCGCTATGAGTCCTAAGATGAGCTGTGAGATTCGCTGCTTGAGTGAAGGACTTCTGGCAGAATGAGCACTGGTAAGGCTTCTCTCCAGAATGCGAGCGAAGATGTGTTTTTAGAGTTGATTGACGTGCGTATGTCTTACCACATACGTGGCACGAGTTGTTTCTAGGGAAGGCCTCATCTCTGCGCTGAAGTTGAGATATTCCATACGGGATAGTGGGTACTGGAGGATATATGGCTGCATAGTTAACTGCAGGCTGGAGAAAGGAGGCTGTTTGAGAGTAGGTGGGTAATGGTCGCAGGTTAGGAGCAGTCTGTGCAGAGTAGACAGAACTTGCATCAAACTGCAGCATCACCTGACCTGAACCTGAATGAGGTTCTTCAAAATTATGAGCTCTACTGTGGAAGTCTGGACTCGTGGAGGATTGATCAGGAGTGAAAGCAATAGTGGAGGAACACCCTTGATCTGACGAGTGATTAGTACAAGGAGTAGAAGCAATGATATTAGTACTTGAATCTGGTTCGTTGGGATTCCGGGAGACAACAGATGGAGGAGGAGAAGTGAGAGAAGATATTGGACTGCCTTTCTCCAATTTAATTCCAGGAGAGAGAACCTTACAGTCAGTAGATGTCGGAGATGGCTCAGGATGTACCACAGGTTGGTTCTGCAGGGCCACTAGAGCTGCAGCAGCAGCCTCACTGGAATGGCTGTTCTTAGGAGGACTGATCCCTGGATGGTAGTAGCTATGAGACCTGCATCCATTACAACTTCAAATAATAATGTGTCTATTTTCATATAATAATTGTAATTACAATAAATGGACCATTTTATTTTGTAAGATATTAATACTTATTTTAATAGGTATGATTTAGTTACATTTATGAACAAGCAACAACAACAAAAAAAAAATTCTAGACATTTTGTTAAGCTAGACTGACAACTGACAACACATCTACAACATAACTTGTCACGAATGCAAGGTGCTAGCATGTCTGTCTGATTTTTTACCTGCTACTGGGGTACAGCGAAGGAACGGAACCCTGCAACTGCCCGGGCGAAATGAAGGTAGGCGACGGCTGTTCGGTCATGGCGGCGTAGTACGGAGGCTTAGGGTAGCCAGCAGCCGAGGCGGGACCTGCCGGACAGTAATACTGCATAGTTGCTGCTGATAACATATTCAAAGTCTTTCCCTAGATAACAGCCCGGTTATAACGGCACAAAAATGCCGTCCAGTCCTGCGCAGAAATGGCTTCCCAGCACTGCTAAAGCTGCGCCAGACTTGAGCGCGCTTCCGCCGCCGAAATTTCCCGATTTCCTCCGCTCACTCTATTGATGTCTGACTTGCAAATCAAATGTGGCGCAGGTCAATGTGGTACAGCGGATACATTATCCCAACTTGTAAACTTTGATGTCCTCTCTCTGACCAGAGTGGAAGGAGGGGCTGGACCCATTTCAGCAGTGAAGTGTCTTCAAGGGCTCTCCTTTTCAAGTGCACAAGAGAAGAAGTAAAGTCGTGTTTTACCACCTCATTGAAAACCCTGCACCCACACACTGCCAGATATCACGTCTCCATGGTTGCATGTACCACTTGAAGCTCATGAATGCACAGAGAACAGTGGGAATCCATACGTGCCGTTTAGAAAGGCTGCGTAAAGTGGCACATTGGAAATGCATGTGCATAACATACTTAATTTTATTTTATTTTGGTGAGGTGAAGTTAGTGGACAGACAGCCGGTCAATAAGTCCAGGTGTGGGTGAGTCAGTCAGTCACCTCCACGATGTGGTCCACCATAATCAAGCTAGCCTGACTATCAAGGGCATGTCAATATTTACCTATGTATTGTATTGTAAGCTACTGTTTAAAATTCCTTTTCACAGAAAGAGCAATGGTCAGTCCATCAACACAGAGTGGGGAAAGAGGGAAGCTACAGACAATAAGCAAACACAAATAAAGAGAACAACACTTCTAAGAAGTGTGATACTAATTCTACAGGAGAGAGAGGTTCTTGTTTTCTGCTGGGGAAGAGATGAGCAAAGAGGGAAATGAGGTGAAGAGGAGAAAGTGGTGGGTGGTCGATGACGAGAAAGTCGCGATACAAGTCAAACCTCACAACTTACAAACACAAGAATAGGAACAAAGGCAGAGGACAGAAGATGTAGTAAACTATAAATAAAGACATCAGTGAATGGCTTGAACTGAACTAGCAAATGGAAGGCTTCAATTATTTCAATTGGAATACTACACTGTGAAACTACACAGTCACACACACACACACACACACACCAATGAAACCCCTCTTTCATCAATAGTTTCACTAAAATTATAACTTAATGAATATGCATACACACACAATGTAAGAGAGGGTGTGGTCATTTAATTACGATGCTAACGAGACAGTGGTATATTATATTTAATTTTTATTTATTGAAATAAGCCTAAGCATGCACACACACACATTCCCGCCACTGAGTCTTGTATATAGATAAGGAAGTGGGTAGTCCCCCCAGCTAAGACATAGAATCAGCAGAAGCTCTATGAGCTCTCACCTCAACCAGCTCACACACACACACACACAGCCACTGGAGGACACGGGTCTCGTGCAGGCGGCAGACCGCAGTAGAGCAGGAGCAGATGAAGAATAACAAACAACTCAGCATGTATCTCTGTCATGCCTCAACAAATGATTTTTTTTGTGGTAGTGATTACTGCCATTTTGTTGTTGCTGTACACACACAACTCATTAATGCTGTGTATTCACTTGTGCTGTAATGTCTGCTAGCAAGTGGAGAGAGAGGAGAATACCAAGTCTACATGAGCTATACAATAATCTTGTTCCCTACACAATAGCCAGACACTCTACTGGACACCAGCGACAAGAAAACTGTGTCAGTTACTCTCACTCACAGCACCACCAGAATTAGCCATCACAGATTTATAGGGACACAATCCTTCAAACTTTGAAGTGAAAATCAACACCCACACCAAAACTCTGCTGTTGGATGTATTTACTCATCTGAAGATGTGATCATGAGACGCTAATAATAAGTGGGTGTGGTTTGATAGTGAGGAGACAGGATGAAGAAATTTGTAGCTGCAATGATTATAGCACACATGTGTGCGTGCAGTGCTAGCTAGCACAAGGTCATTCCGGGACAGAATAAGTGGACCACATCTGAGGAAGGCGGTGGTCATACGTGGTGAGAGAACCTTCACACAACTCTGTTTAATAATGCACTCAGGCTTATGAAAAATAAATATCAATTTTGAATTGCAACAGAAAGAAGCCTGTAAAACGGTAATCAACCAACAAAGAGTTGCTCGGATAGTAGACAAGCAGTTCAGGGAATGGGGCTATTTCTGCACTGCCATACAAGAGTCACTTCCAGTAAAGAGATGCAAGTAGGCTAGCTAGACTAGACGTAACAATTCTGCCAGCTAGACCAGTCTTCTCCGACCACATGACAGACTTGGCAGTGCTAATTCAATTCAACAGTGCAAGTACATAATGCAATAAGACGGGCAGGAAAGTCCCCTCAGGAGCAGCTTCCTTATAGTGCTGGATTGATGTCATCTCAACAAGACAAAAGAAGGATGTTTGCTGGCTGTGTGTGTGTATATGTGTGATAGCATGCAGGGCTGGTATGCCACACACACACACACACACTCACAAACATTACAACACCGCCACTCATTCACAATCACACATTCTTTAGCAACTTTTTTTTTTTTTTTTTTTTAGAATTGCAACTGATGACTCGTTTCTTTTGTGATTGCTAACAACAGAGGCCAATGAAAATGGCCTTGGGGTCCTTCTTTACTGGGATGAAGCTCACAGACTGATGGCCGGTACATTCACACCCTGAGAACCACAAGGAACCAGACCTGACACTCACACACCAGGTTCTGTATACCAGTGATGCATGTCTTGCCCCTCCCCCCACCCACAATTGCAATGGTAGCAGTATCTCCTCACACAGCCAATATGCTCCCCATAACTTGCATTACCTAAGATAGTAAGAGGTGTGAACCCAGAGGTATGGGTCTCTCGGTGGAGTAGTAAAGTGCATGTGTCTTCCCATCTTCACATACTGCCCTGATAAAATTACTGATAAAGATTTGAATGATTATGCTCAGTGTTGTGTGAGACAAAGTGGGCCATTACAACCCCTCCCCCTCCCTCCCCGAACAAAGTCCAAATTATAATGTAGTAATGTTGAATCAGGCAATTCAGTCCACACGGCAGCAACTGGGCATGCTCACTATGCGCTTCATTCATAAATTAATGTCCTAATAATTTAATCAATATTATTATCAGTTTGGGCCCCTCCCAGCTGTTGCGCTGGATTTGCCCCTTCTAAGCTCAAGCTGGTACAGGATACACTGCACAGGAAATTAATGTTCAGGTTTTATAGAAGGAAATATTCAACTGACCATTTATAAGTTTAGAATGTCACTTTAGACAAGATTGTGCAATCAGCTGATGGTATCCAACACCAGGACTTGCTGGACTCCACCCACCAGGACTTGCTGGACTCCACCCACCAGGACTTGCTGGACTCCACCCACCAGGACTTGCATATCCATCCTCCCGCGTATTAGTGATAATCAGTTGTGGATGAAGAACTTGAGTCCCATTCTGTTACAATACGCCACAGCTACGCCCACGGGAAACAGCAGGGGGACTAGCATGCCATAATAGCACGTGCTAGGTGTGAAGTGATCCTGCATGGAAACAGTGGAATGCAAACATAAAGCCCCAGTCTCAGATTTCTCCCTAAACCAACAATGCACGATAATTAACAATAACTCTCTCTCTCTCTCCATAAAGTAGGATTCCTGAAAAACACCCAGATGAAGAGAATAGTGAAAACTAACAGCATCCTCCTCTCTCTCTGCATTCTTATTCCCCTCTCACTGAGCCAGGCAAAGCCAGACTCAGTCAGGCTTCACAAGAATCTCATCTCTGCTTGCTTAACATGAAGCTATACTATCAACTATCAGCAGGTTGACATAGTGGTGATATAACAGCAACAACAACAACAACAATAATAGTAATGATAATAATAATAACAATAATAATAATAATAAATTACTTCAAGGAATAAATAACCAGGAGGGCAAGTATTTATGGGACCTGTTCATGTGTACAATACCTCTGAAATAAAATAGTGTTGCAGGACCCTGCATAATCACTTGCTACAGGAGCTGCTGCAACAGGATCTACTATAGGATTACCAGCTGCAGGATCTGCTGCAGGATTGCCAGCTGCAGGATTGCCAGCTGCAAGATTTCCAGCTACATGATGCTGCAAGATTGTCAGCTACAGGATCCACTGCAAGATTGCCAGCTACAGGATCTGCTGCAAGATTTCCAGTTACAGGATATGTTGCAATTGCCAGCTACAGGATCTGCTGCAAGATTGCCAGCTACAGGATCTGCTGCAAGATTGCCAGCTACAGGATCTGCTGCAAGATTGCCAGTTACAGGATCTGCTGCAAGATTGCCAGCTACAGGATCTGCTGCAAGATTGCCAGCTACAGGATCTGCTGCAAGATTGCTAGCTACAGGATCTGCTGCAAGATTGCCAGCTACAGGATCTGCTGCAAGATTGCCAGCTACAGGATCTGTTGCAAGATTGCCAGCTACAGGATTTGTTGCAAGATTGCCAGCTACAGGATCTGTTGCAAGATTGCCAGCTACAGGATCTGCTGCAAGATTGCCAGCTACAGGATCTGCTGCAAGATTGCCAGCTACAGGATCTGCTGCAAGATTGCCAGCTACAGGATCTGTTGCAAGATTGCCAGTTACAGGATCAAGGTTTAACCTTTTCATATCAAAGGAACCACTCGACTATTGATGAGAAGCCATAAATCTACAGAGACACAGAACTGGCACACACAATAGCAGAATGCATGCAGCAACCCACACACACCATTCCAACTGTGCATAGAATCAAACCATTGATTGAAAAGACGCCTCATGGAGCAGCTGCTGCGAGCCCTTACTGTCTCGCTATCCTCTGGTCATCAGGTCAAAGTCATAATTATTTAATTAACAAATAAATTACTAAAATAAAGCATACTATGTGATTAGCTACGTCACTAGACCACCAACATGTCTGGTCTGATCACATGATCTATTGGCACTAGCAGCACAACACACGCACACACGGAGTATCAGTTATGACTAACATTGTACACAAACATCAAACCAACACTCCATATATAACACACAAACAAACTAACTGAACAGTCAAGAATCGCTGCACAAAAATCAATATAGGATTCTAATTATTGACAACTGAACATACATCAAAACAATTCAAACTTGTTTTCTCTAATTATTAATAAAGTAGCTGTTAATTCAATCTGACAATTTGTCGGGTAATCTGGTACTAGTCGGGTAGTCTGGTACTAGTCGGGTAGTCTGGTACTAGTCGGGTAGTCTGGTACTAGTCGGGTAGTCTGGTACTAGTCGGGTAATCTGGTACTAGTCGGGTAGTCTGGTACTAGTCGGGTAGTCTGGTACTAGTCGGGTAGTCTGGTACTAGTCGGGTAATCTGGTACTAGTCGGGTAGTCTGGTACTAGTCGGGTAATCTGGTACTAGTCGGGTAGTCTGGTACTAGTCGGGTAGTCTGGTACTAGTCGGGTAGTCTGGTACTAGTCGGGTAGTCTGGTACTAGTCGGGTAGTCTGGTACTAGTCGGGTAGTCTGGTACTAGTCGGGTAGTCTGGTACAATTTCCAAAGTACTTTTCCCCATCATTGAGAGTAAGGAATGAATTGACTATAGCAAATGTTGTAAAGAGCATGCTACACACAGCACACCATGCTAGGTTGGGTGGACCTGACGAGACCTAATCACTAACAACAACAACAACAACAACAATAATAATAACCACACTGCGGCGCTTGGTGTTCTAAATTTTGTAAATTAGGAATGTAGTAGATAAGATATTTTATATTCATTCTTCTAATCCTCTACCATTTGGTTTTAATACATCCGTTTTCCTCTCTTGCTCTCTTTTATACGAGACTTGTCCTCTCTTCAACTCTTACTTCTTGAGCCATGGACCTCTCCTCTCTTCAACTCTACGACAAACAGAGCATTAACTGAGGTAACTTACCACCGCCACTAATAGAGTAGAAAGTGAACTCCGCTAAGTTTGTATGACCTAACTATGAACATCTGTCCTCTTCTGTCTCTGTAGCTCTTTGTCTTTATTTTTTCCTGACATTATTTCAAAGTCTTTTCTCCTAAATTTCTTGCGCCCGTGCTAATGTTTACGTTTTTAAGTAGCCTCCAGGGGTGGACACGCATTGACCTCTCTGAACTTTGCCATATATATATATATATATATATACACCAAAATCTCAATTGAGACTCGTTAGTGAGAGTCTCGCTTCGCTCGCCCAATGATGCTTGATGCTTTACCTACCTGGCACAGCTAACGAATTATTCATGAATACATATACTGTCGTCATTTTTACTGATACACAAGCATATCATTGTATAGAAAATAATGAAGCACTAAAGGTGTGAACCCTCAGTGCTACCATACACTAGCTAGCTATGAAAAATCATCTGAGACCAATAGAATAATTTATTGGCTATTCATATCATCAATATAGCTTGAGCAATGTAAATGGTAGATGTAAACACCGTCTTCATAAGAAAATAAGCTGTACAGGCCAGAAACACTCACTGGTCTATTTTTTCAATGTAAAACTCCATTTCCAGCACACATGCATAAAGCAAAACTGCCATGAGCAGTAAGAAATTATTTGCTCACGTGATTAAGATGTGACATTAGGTGGCATTACCCACAAAAGTTAGTACCCACACAGAGCTGAAAGCTTTGCATTTTCTCAAAAGTCAGCCCAAAATTTAAAAAAGTAGTACAATGAAAGGTCTTAAATCGTCATTCTGAGTAAGTTGACACCTAAATCAAAGGTTAATTGCCAGTAAACTCCAAAATCAGAGCGTGACAGACAGACAGACAAACAGACAGGACGACTATTATAACCCTCTCGCGCATGCATGCTGAGGGTTAACAACAACATGATAATATGGATGTATAATAACGACAATGATAATTAACAATAAAAGCAATAATAATAAAAATATCAATTAACTACAATAGTAATAGTATAATAACAATAGTAGACATAATAATACTAACAGAATCAATGAGCTGTGGTGGTTCGGTAAAGTATCGTCATTAGTTGAATGGGTGAAGCATCATCATAGTCGGTAGAAGGCGATTAAGGAAACAACTTAGGCAATTAGACTGAGTAGCTTAAAGGATGGAGTTGGTAAGGAAAGACTGCAAATATTTCAAAAGGGAAGGCCAAAAAGTTTCAAAAGAGATGCAAAGCTTTGTTCACAATCATGGTAGAAGGATAGAGAGACTGAGAAGCAGGAGAGATAGACAATGGAGGAGAAGGGATTCCACAACTCAAGATGAAGAGCTGAAGAAAGCAAAGGAGAGGGATAAAAAAACAGATGGATAGTTCAGGAAGAATGAGAGCAAAAGAGAGAAAATTAACCAAGGATAGAGGATGACAACAATAACATTCAAAATGGTCAATTTATGAAGCAATATTATCGTCACGCATATTACACATCACATGACCTTTTTTCCATGTATGTTATGTATAATTTAGCAAACAACCTCAGCTCAGGGACAGCCTCTTCTTTTTATTCTGTATAATTGCAATTCATATTAGTGATTTAATGGAAGTCAGAGGTCAGTCAGCACATGGAGAACTGGATGTAAGGCTTATATCTCATTACAGTGTGGAGTATTGTGACCAGTTCACACATGTGTGCATTTACGGTAATTCTATTTCTACAGGACTGCACCCTCCAGATACTGACATTGTGTGAAAGATTGTATGATGTCACACCTTACCCAGTCACAGTCACACCTTATCCAGTCAGAGTTCCCGGCTAAATACACATTTTAGGTCTACATTACACGTATCTGTTATAAGTTACCTTCGGGTTAGTGTAAAGGCAAGTTGTTAGGGCACACAGACAAGCAACTGAGACAATTACGGTCATAAAAATAAGGACGCAGGCTCCCTTCATTTCTTCAACGTTTTAGGTAAAGATCGTGTAACTATAGTGCTTCGGCCCGCACGTACCACCTCTCTTCTCTCCGTCTTTCTTTTTTTAATTTTTATCAACGTTACGTGACCACGTGCCAATTCGGAGACCGTGTCGTACGCTGCAGTTGAGCGGATAACAAAGAGAAGATACGAATGGACAGCTCAAAGAGGCGCAGAACTGATGGACTTAGCTGTACTGAAAAGAATGACGACGGATGCGGTAGTGACGTACCCGAGTTAGTTGACAGTGTTAACTGTGAAATGTCAGAAGGAGAAAATGAGAGCGATTCCTCTAGCTCTGTGGTGTCGGACATGGTATGTTGAAATGGAAGAGCTAGAGGTTAATTTGCACGCTGTATTAAATGTTGAGTGTGATGTGTGTACAAGGAGATGGATACTGGGGGATTTAGAGTATGTAGTTCAATTTTGAGGAAGACATGGTGAAGGTGAATTTTAGTATAATACTTAGTTGAGTTGAAGTTTTTTGTGTGTACCAAAATAGGGAGTTATTATAGAGGGAACGTGTCTTTCAGAAAAGATGTGTTGGAGTAGGAGTTGTCTGAGCTGTAAGTACACACATTCATTATTTGTCAATTGCTTCATTTGCTTGTATTGAATGACTTGAGATTAGAGAGATGCCAATGAACAAGAATAGAGGCGGGGTTTCAGGGAGTGTATTACTTAGCTACAATATTGCTAGGGCATGATCCTGTGTTTATTTGTTTACTTGTTTGTTTGTTGGAATGCCTATATATTCTGTTCAAATATTTTTTATTAGCCATGCCAAGTTCTGATCTCTTACTCAGAATCATTGTCTAATAATTGTATTGCTAGAAGATCTTTCTGCAACTAACAGCAATTGAAAGCATGGTATGGTATCTGGTGTCACTGATTTTGAACGTCTCTGAAAAAAATTGCAGTGAAGCAGCAGAACTTTTCAGTTCTTGCAAGACGTCTTGGAGGAGCCCTGTTGTTTTCTCTAGTGATTTCATAATCTATTCCTTGCTAATGTAGCCCACTCTCTCTGACGATAGCCCTCTCTCTCTCTCTGATGATAGCCCTCTCTCTCTCTCTCTGATGATAGCCCTCTCTCTCTCTGATGATAGCTCACTCTCTCTCTGACGATAGCCCTCTCTCTCTCTCTGATGATAGCCCTCTCTCTCTCTCTGATGATAGCCCTCTCTCTCTCTGACGATAGCCCTCTCTCTCTCTGACGATAGCCCTCTCTCTCTCTGATGATAGCCCTCTCTCTCTCTATCTGATGATAGCCCTCTCTCTCTCTGATGATAGCCCTCTCTCTCTCTCTCTGATGATAGCCCTCTCTCTCTCTCTCTGATGATAGCCCTCTCTCTCTCTGATGATAGCTCACTCTCTCTCTGACGATAGCCCTCTCTCTC
>WLWI01003406.1_pt1 | contig 13649 bp, 8 predicted proteins | sample 6701501 | NCBI WGS metagenome assembly WLWI01 (sample SAMN12718690, study PRJNA515312) | sponge metagenome | isolation source: marine sponge | host: Mycale hentscheli | place: New Zealand: South Island, Marlborough, Capsize Point | collected 2014-11-01
TATTGCTGATCTTCTTAAATCCTCAGGGAGCTGCCAAATTTCTCTGAGTTGATAACATATTAATACCCTTTTGCTCGCTGCACTTTGTTGGTAAAAAGAGGCTCTCAAATTTGTCAAATCATTGCCATCGCCATGATGAACCAGTGCAGCACTGACATCTCCAACTCGATTTGACACTAATGGAGCCCTTTTTTCTCCTTCAAGGAACTTGTAAAGCTTGAGAATACTAACTTCGATTCCATCTTCATCATTATCACCGATGTATATTTTGTACTTCTTACAATAAACACTCTGTGGTTGCTCAGATCGCACCAAGTAGACAATCTGAGCCATAATAATTTTATTTTCCTCGATTTCATACCCAACCAATTCCATTGGATTGTACATGTTATCTGCATCCTGATCAAGTCTGTCTTGCAAATACAATGGTATTGCCACTCCAAGTTGAAATAGGTCCATGTTCTCAGAACTGTTGTCAACTACACCTGTTATTTGTAGTTTGTCAGACATTACAATTTTTTCATCTGAAGTACAGGTAAGAAAAAATCTCCTATAGTGTATAAGTTGATCTTTTTCATCACCAGGTTTAAGTGGTTTATTCAATAACGGAAACACAGCTTTCAAAGTGTATTTAGCTATATTGAAACACACTTTCTCTTTTCCTACCCTCCACCTCGACTTCAGCTACACCCCCTAATATAAAGCAACAAGTTCCACCTTTGGCTCTAAAGCTACAACAATCCAATACACAGCCTCATCGGCAATGTCACCCGAGAGGATGCTTGGGACTCCACCCTAAGGTCCACACCCCAAACAAAGAAAGCAGTGCAGAAGACCAAGCAAACCCCAAGTAAGCTCCCACCAAGGTCCCAACAGCAATCAACAAACTTATATAATCACCTGCCTGGGCACTGATCAGTTTGAGCTTCAGTGTGATGATAGAAATACGACTTGGTGCTTAATATTAAAAACTATAGCTATAGCTTTTAGTTAACTATCTCTTCTTTAGCATAATGAATCAAAAATATGCAATGCAAATTGAGTGTGTATTTTGAGAACGTATATATCTTAACATTGTTCATACTAATAAGGAATATACATATGTGACCGTCTACGGGAAAACCGGGCACAACGCGGCGTGCGTAATATCGAGAAAAGATCGATCTATTTCTTAAAAATGTATTGTTTCAAGCTGACGGAAGGGAACGGATAGGTCTATTATAGCGGAACGACTTAAGCTATGACGATAAAACTTGGAGAGCTCAATATCTGGACGCCGACAACTCCGTAAGTGCAAAAAAAAAAAGTTCGAAGGGTGCCGCGTTGTGCCTGGTTTCCTATAGACGGTCACATACAAAGACTACCATATTCATACTCAAGCTGAATCACACTACTACTACATGCATCAATATATATGTGTGGCTGTACATACATATGTACGTAAATGATATTCACAATCTTACTACAATTTGCTCTTTTTTTTTTTAAATATATAGATTCAATCAAAGGTACTGTTAATTATTGCACAATTTTTTATCTGTCAGGGGAGACCATTACCTATTGTCGCCGATTCGTTGCATTACACTATTATGGATTTTTTCCACCATTGTCACGAAGTTCAGCTTGAGCAGGAACTATTGCAAAATGCTTGCATAAATAGATATGTTTTAACTATCATGTTATCGTTACTTCCTTGTATTGATGAGGTTTTGGGTGTGGTATGTGGTGTGGGTTAGTTTCACTGAACTACAATTTGAAATTTTGGAAACCCTGAATTAATAGCATTATTAATTGTATATACTTTATTTTGTAGACCAGAACAGCCCATGTTTTCTACTTGTTTTAATAACAACACTATAATAATATTAAAAATACTCACTGGATGCTATCACCCTACCTGATTTAATTTCAATGTGGAATGAAGAAGCATTCTAAAAGTAAAGAAATAAAAAAATGCTTTTATTAAATTATATTTTAGGCAGTAATTGTACAAGCGGCATTAATGTAATAATTAGTAAAAGAAATGTAAATAGAACTTACAAATGCATTATCCAAAATCAGAACTTCGTCATTTAGAATGAAGCTGGATATTTTGTGATCACAAATGAAGTCAGGATTTTTAGAAAAGAATTCCTTGGCATTCTTTATTAAACAATCAAGTGAATTTGTCCAAAATTTCCATGTCACAGTTACTGAAGAATGGTGCACTTTATATACAGAGAATGCTATCACCACAAGTTCTTGACGAATAACATTAGGTATAATATCCTGAATTTCTTTCAAATTGTTTAATTTAGTTGTTTTTGGATCCCAATTAAATTTTGTAATACATGGCTTCATTTTATCAACCTCATCAATGGAAACTCTTGGTTTCATGCCAATAATTAGTTCTTCAATTGTTGTGTTGCTGAAAAATATTTTAATATCATCTTCATACTTTTTCATATCAGCAATAAGACTCTCATTTCCTACTTTCTTAATAGCTTCAGAAAGTAATTCATAATCAATAAAGCTCCAAATGTGATTTAGTGATTTAATAAACTGTTTGGATTTCTTTTCACAACCTTCATAACTAATAAATTTTTCTAAGCCTGACAATCGCTGTGTTAAACAGTATTCCAATTTAAAACTGAACTTTTCAAAATTAGCATCACTTTTATTAAAAATAATTTTAATAAATTTCGTTTTTAGGTCATTAAACCGGTCCTCCCAGGAATCAATTTTTTGTTTAGCTATTAATAATAATAAATACATTGAATATTGTGATTGTATAAAGTTTTTCACTCATTAATTATAATAATATTGAGATACAAATATTAATTGGTGTGCATCAAGTAAAGCAAGAGAGAAACAGTTAAGATTTTGCTTCATGTAAATTTAATTATAGTCCGTAGACCATTTTTTACACAACCACAGAATTAAATCAACTGCAAAGTTAATTATACTGAATATATGAGCAAAAAAGACACACTTAGGTCTTAAACACTTACTTAGACTACACAGTGTACAGTAATTCTTTAGAACTTCTTGTTATTTTCAAGCTCGAAATGCTATGGTGAAATGTTACTATGGTATTGAAAACCTTTAACATATGTAATAAAAAAAATCGGCCCTCTTTTAGAAGCTGTGAGTGTTTGTTGTCAAAGCTATAGGTAATTCAGACAGTCAGAGAGACTACTGAAAATTCCAGTACACGGGGAATTGAGGTAAGAAAGTAGTTTCGTAGTATTTGTTAGCTAAAGTATACAATGGTCACACCGTTTTACAACTTATCTATTCAGAAATAGACCGATAGATGCTTTTAAAGTGTTCTATTTGCGCCCAGGATTGTTTGCCCTTTGTGCTCAAGCACATCACTAGTATTAACTAATGTCATACTTGTGGTTACTTGACTCTTGTAACTTGGCTTGTTAACTCTAGTGCTTGTGGTCACTATTCGAGTAAACTTGTCTACCTAATCTAGTAAACCACAAGTATGTTTTAATATAGTTTAATATACGAAACTCATTAATATACACAGCTTCATTCACTTCATTGAATTGTAGCTGCTACAACACACAATTACACTAATGTAATCACAAACATATCAATTTTCTAACTGAAGTTTTTTTTCACAGTACTGTGAAAAGTACAATGGTTATTATTGTGTATGAGTCTTTATTGTGAGTTGTTTGCTCTTTCAGAGTTTCCCTTGGAACCTAGGGATTTACTTGTGTGTGCTATTTACATAAAACACAAGGCATACATGTAGCAGTATATCAGATTGTATACTGGAAATCAGTGGGGATCAATACACTTGGATGTGAAATGTCAACAATAACCGCTGGAAAGACAAGTATTAGTTGAGAAAGAGTATATATGACTGAGTAAATGGGTGCTGATATAGATTTCTTAACCAAAATGTGTCAAAGTATAATTTCAAAGAGAAAACAAAATAGCAGGTGAGTTGCAGGGGAAGGGAAGAGGGAAAGGGTAAGTTGAAGAAGTTAAGAGTAATACAAATGGTTGAGATAGAGAACTCCATGAATAGAGGAAACAGATAAGAGAAAAAAGAGTTAAGAAGCAACTAGAGATGAAATAACGATTGAGAGGAGTAGACTGAGCATGAGAATTAGTTCAGATTAATCGTGTAGGTGAAATGTGCTGATAAGGTTGTCCGAAAGAAGAATTCAAAAACTTGAAATTCAGCGTATACACTCAGAGAGAATTGGTTCCCAAGTGGTAGAAAATACTGTTGACTAAGCTACTATCCTACATCAAGAAATGTCAATGAGCTTATCAATCATCCTAGTTTAAAAAGCAATGTTGACATATAGACAATTATTGTGCCAGTAGGCTGGAAACTTATTTCTTGGGGCAGACAAATAGCTTTTCTCATCATATCTCAAAGAAGCAGTGGGAAAACGAAAGAGATAAATCATCAAGAAAGGTACACAGGAAAATGGATGTTTAACAAGGGAGAGCGTCTTTACATGGAATGTTATTGTTGATGAAATTACTAAATTGTTTAAAATAACTATATCGTGACAGCAGCACGGTGTGATGGACACCAAGAGCCCCCCCCCCCAAAAAAAAAAAGCAGCAAGGGAGAAATTGGCTGAAAGTTAGGATACATTAATGGCTGCACAAAAATTGTTGGAGTCAGATAGTTCAAGCGAAATTCCTTGGGAAAATTCTGTTTTAAATGTAACAAACCTGGGCAGTGGTTTTTGAATGCTGATTTGCAAGTGAGAATAGTCAAGAGAAAAGGCTAATCTCATGCTTTTCCTGTAGTAGTGAGTCAAGTCACAAGTATAAAATATCTGAGATGAGTTATAGCTTGGCAGATGATGAGACGAAAAATTTAGTCTTTGGTAACTGTTTCATCATAATGTTGAATGCCTTGTAGTTTCAGAGTGCAGCTTAAGGCAAAGATTGGCCTCTTTAGATGTAAAAAAAAATGAGACAAATAGTAGGCAAGTGATTTTCTTGGCCAAGTGAACCATTGGTGGAGACTCCTGTTCAATCAGAATAATTTAAATCAGTTGCAATGGATTCATTGACGGCAAGGTTGGAACTAGGCATCTATTAAAGTTAACAGAGGCTAAGTCAACATAACTCATATTTTTACCCTTAGCTTTAATACAGTACCAAATAATTATAGTAACAATTTCTTTGGATTTGCTTGTTGTTTTTTTTTTACCAAAACATATGCAAAGGCTTTGAGGTTTATTATAATATATCAAGATAAGATAGTGAATTAAACAGAGAAAAACATAGTGCTATCTAGTGAAACAATTTTTTTAATGATTACATAAAGGATTATATATTGCATAATTTATAATATGCACATTCAAAATGCATTTTAAATATACAGTTCAAACTTACTGGAACTGTCATGATCCGTGAAATCTTCTTGTAAACAATGCTGAAATCGTGGACTCTGTGACTGAGTCTCTGACTGTGATGTCACAGACTGTGGAGGATGAGACTTTGAAGCATCAATATGTGAAGACTGCGGAGTCTGAGATTGTGAAGCCTGAGACTGTGGAGTGTGAGATGGTGAAGCCTGAGACTGTGGAGTCTGAGACTGCGAATAAGACTGGGTAGCCTGAGACTGTGGAGTCTGAGACTGTGGAGTCTGAGACTGTGAAGCCTGAGACTGTGAAGCCTGAGACTGTGGAGACTGAGACTGTGGGGTCTGAGACTGTGGAGTATGAGACTGTGGAGTCTGAGATGGTGAAGTCTGAGACTTTGGAGTCTGAGACTGTGAAGCCTGAGACTGTGGAGTCTGAGACTGTGGAGACTGAAACTGTGGGGTCTGTAAAGTCTTAGACTGTGAAGCCTGAGACTGTGGAGTCTGAGACTTTGGAGTATGAGACTGTGGAGTCTGAGACTGTGAAGCCTGAGACTGTGGAGTCTGAGACTGTGGAGTCTGAGACTGTGAAGCTTGAGACTGTGAAGCTTGAGACTGCAGAGATAAATCTGGTTATATACACAAATCACACAATAATGTTTGTAGAGGAATTACAAATACTGTAGACATTGAGCTCCTATAGTAGACATTTGAATATAATATTTAGACTAGAGCAATCAGTGGTGGAAACCTTCAACACTATTAAATTGAAAGGATTACAAGTAAAATCATTACAGAGTGTAAAAGAAAAGGAAAAGGGATGTGGGAACAGAAGGAAGAGGACTGAAGATGGGGAAGGAGATATAGCTATAACTACATAATACATTATGCCAGAATCATGACAAAGAGAAAATAAGGTTTGTAGCAGTCCAGTCTATCTGGCAACACATATCCTATCTATGTCAGTACATTATTAATTTATGCTATGAACATTGAACCTCAACAAAAGGTGCTTGTGAAGTTTCAGTAAGTCAGAGATATATAAAAATAAGTAGTTGGTGGAGCCACATAACCACATTTTAATTTATTCTCTGATAATCTGGACTGCCACAAACTTTATTTTCTATTTGTCCTGATTCTGGCACAATGCCACAGCATTTTTAGTATAGCCATTCTTGAAAACTATAGTCTTACTGATACCTCATATTCCTAAAGTTAAAGTGAATTCTAGATTTCAATATAACTGTAAATTAAAATTCTTCTTTTTTACTTTAAGATAGACAAAGGAGAAGAAGGGAACCCAAGAATTGAAAGAGGAATAAGAAAAACTAGAATGGCTCAGGAAGAAAGAGAGCAGGAGAGGGAAACCATGGATCCCAAGACCTTATGCTATTGTATCTGTTAGGGAGGAGACAAGAGTCAAGAATGAAGAAAAGAAGACAGAAGAACCTAAAACTGTGTGTGTGTCTATATGTGTGTGTGTGTGTGGATCATAAATGCTTATTTTGTTTATTGGCAGTGTTGTATGTGTTGTGCATGCATTAGAACTTAATTCAATGTTATGCATGTTTTAGAACTTGTATGTTCTTGTCGCATTTTGCTGTGTCACGGTCACTTGTTTGTTTTTGTCATTTGTTTGTGTGTGCATGTGTCCAGTGTATAAAGGACACACACGTGCATGTATACATTGCCATTTCCACAAGATCAATTTTGCGTACAACCAGGACTTGGTCTAAGTAGTGAAGGGTAGCTAGTCCGGGAGTTAACAGCCTGACTGGGTATCTGAAGCCGTGGATTGGACTGGTGGCATCGTCAACTACCCTCTGAGGGACGTCACACAGAGCCGGAGAGTTAGCAGATTCGTTCCCTCGCTACTCTGACAGTCCCTCGCCTACAGTCTCCTAATTTGCAAAATTTAGTATATCAGGTGCCACAGTGTAGCAAAGTGCTTGCCAAACAGTTTGCTTGTATGCCAGTAATGATGACGATGATGGTGTGTGCATTCATGAATAATTCATGAACTGAGGCTCTCTTCTTTTTTCTTTTTTTCATTCCTATGTTTTTCACTGTCTACCCCCTGCTCTAAAAAAACTGAACACTGGGTGAATAGAATACTTCATTTGCTGGACTGAGTTGGGAAAGAGTATTCACTTCCAGTAGCTAAGCATAAATCATGGGGAGAAAAGCAGAGAAGCAGAATACACAAGTAAAGAAAATAGAAGCAGGTGAAAAAAGGCTGATGATGTAGCTGCTTCAGTGAAGTAGTGAAAAAAATACACAGAAAGGACAGAGATACTAAGGAACAAGAGAAGTGAACTAAGGAGACCAGGAAAGGGAAACTTAACAAGTACCTTTATGCTACTGCATTACCAATTTCCAAAAGTTAGTTCCTTGCTATTGTTGTAATAGCTAACCTGCATAAAACTTCACAGAAATGAAAAAAAATTGTCACAAGCCCTATCTGAAGCCATATAAACAACAGGAAGATTCACAACAGAGAAATTACTACTCTCTATGTGTACATACTGCTATTCTCATTTATTTTTTAAGCTGAGATCATAACAGAGACTGTTTGTTTCTTATATTATTCTTTTAATTGATATTGCAATATCATTGACTATACTACAACTATTCAGTACGGTAAAAGGGTTAGCGCATGTAAAGTTGCACAAAACTTGCCACAAGTACAAATCCTTTATTGTTCTCCTTAAATATATATATATGTATATATATATATATATAAACACACCTAGCTACTAATTAGTCCAGCAGACAAAATATCCTTTTTGCAAAAATCTTGCATTGTTAACCATAATAGGTTGCTGTGTGACCTTATCTCTCCCTATCTCTTATCTATAAAGACAGTCCGTTTATTAAAAATGTATTTACTGGACCTCGGACAGCATTGGACAATTTGATATAAAGATCACCTTTGCTAATAGTTTGTGGTTTTAGGTATTTGTCATATCTCAATTTTGGTACCACCTAAATTAAAAGTAAATTAACCATTGGGTAATTAACAATTTAATTCAGCTGAATTATTTGTAGTATAGTGGTTGGTGTCAATCTGTTCAAAATTATAATGTAATATTGTCTATTAATATGCTTATCTGTGATTAACAACGGTGATGATGTGTACTCATGAATAATTCAAGAGCTAAGTGGTTTGGTAAAGCATCATTATTGCTTGATTGGGTAAACGACCGTCATATTTTAGTAGGTGATAACTATGACTATTGGTGTAGAAAAGCTGGTGGAATTGGAGAGGAAAGATGGTGAAATAGTTCCAAAAGGGAAGGCGAAAAATTCAAAGGGGAAGGCTGTATTTTTTTTTTGTTGTTGTTGTTGCAGATGACTATTTTAATAATTTTGCCAGTTCAATTCATTGAAATATAATATGGTTACAGTGAACCACCCATGCTCTAGCTTCCAGTAGATAAAAGTGTTTGTACAAAATTATTATTTTTAGTAAAGTTCAGACATGTTTTACTAGATAGAATCATATTGCTAATGTAACAGTACTTATCTTAAGCTTACCTTCATTCATGAATTTTTTTAGTTGCTTATCATATGTACGGTCAAGCTCGGTAACAGTTTTTTTAGAGGCTATTTCATTGCGAAGATACTCTACAAATTTCTTGTATATCTCATCATCTTCCTCCACTTTGTTTCTTAGCTCTCGAAACACTATTTGTGCTAAGATAGCTACAGTGCTTCTTGATTCAGGATCAGTGACTTGGTTATAGATACTCCTCCTGATTATTTTTTCATCTTTCAGAAATTTGGCAACTTCATTTAAGTTGTTCCTGATTGTAAGAGTAACCTGTACTTCATTTAGTCCCAATGCTTCATAACCTGGCTGGGACTGGGAACTAGCCATGGTTGATCTAAACCAAATAAATATATCTAATGTATAATATTATCATACAGTGCTGTTAGTCTGGTAGCCAGGCCCTCTACCACAGCGGGTGAAGGGTGGTAGGTAAAAGGTCATGCTACGTGGGATTACAGTGTTGTCACATAAACCTTAAAATATGCAATTAATTACTATATTATGTTCGTAGTACAGTGTAGCACTTGCTGTACCAACACTTCGAAAGGTACACTTAAACTGAACTCCTATATGAGACTCCAATCACACACTAGAAAACTATTCTACTTCCTCAAACATTTTGCACTCACAAATTTGTGCTGAATGCAAGAGAGATGAGTAAAAAAGCAGCCAATAGCTACGCAATCCTTGTGTACACTCACCGTAGGGCCCCACCCCCTAAATTCTCTGCAAGTAGTTACGCGCATGCGTAAATACAAATTGGTTTTGAAAACAAAACACCGGACTTGCCCGCGTAGCCGAGTTTGGTAAAAGGTCTCAAGCAAGAAAAGATCCCTCCCTGTGCCAAAAACAATTCTTCCCACATTCATTTAGTTTTATTGCTATATACATTTGATTAACCATATCCTTTATGTAATGCAGTAACATCGATAAAGATGAATAGATTGTGTGATGAGAAGATTCACTCACCTGTTGCAATTGTTACTGGTATGGTAAGATTGAACAATTTAATGTTATTTAAAAAATGGCTTACAGAGTTGATTTCAATTCTTGTAACAAGACCTTCTTCACGTTTCTCTATACTAGTCTAAATTAATGTTAAGACTGGCTAAAGGAGTAATAGAAAATGACTTGAAACACAATTAAAGAACTAGATACTTTTTCTATGATGACAACATCATAGCCATGATTCTTTTTCATTTAATATATTTCTCTTCTTTCATAAAAAAAATGTTAACCTAGCTAAATTCTATAATTCAGATAGCTATTTTTAAGGAATTTGTAACCCAGACCAATAAACAATATGAGAATAATTGAATAATTAGTTGAAATTAGATGTAGCTCTTGAGTTCTACGTTACAAAAAATAATATTGTTATTGTATAAATCGTGCTCTTGCCAGATTAAGGTGTCTTGGGCGCGTGTGGTTAAAATGTGGTTACAGTCTCTATCTCGTAGCTGCCAGATCCTTGACCACCATTGACCAACCTTTACCCGCTTTCCTCTCCCGTATAGATCTATGGTAAAGGATGATAATGGATTAAGGTACCTGAAAAGCTAAGCAAAGCAAAGCAAAATACAGCAAGCAAAAAACTACAGGAAAACATAGCAAAAAAAGAGTTTGATAATGCCATCTATGGAGGAGGTAAGAGTCGGAAGCATGTGCAGCCACATGCTGGCGTTGCCTCCCCGTAGGGCAATGTGGATACGCGAGACTAACCCAAACGACTCCACCGATTGGCTAGAAAAGTTGTTAAAAACACTGACTTTTATCTCCACCTGTTTATATAGACACTTTGTTACAGTGAATGTAGTAGAAGGTAAAGTCTTCAATCATCTTCCAAACTGATTCCTAGTAGAACTCACACTAGAGTCATGGACATCAAATTTGACTATTCCATCTTTCCAGTTAAAAAAACCCTTTAGAAGGAAAACAGAATTAACATTACTCATTGAAGCTTCCATTTCTTACTGGCTCTAACAATGATGCAGATTGCCTATTGTTGTACGCAAGACACTTTACCAATTGCAATGATCGTTACTACAAGGCACCTACCCCGAGAATTGAAAACTTCTTTCAATCTATTCCTTTGCAAGATTCTTTCTAAGATCTCTTTGGAAACAAAATCAGAGTTATAATCAATCCGATACACGGCTTGAGAACTTATTTTGTCCCCGACATTTTAGTTACCGGCTGCCAAAAAAAATAAAATAATAATAATAATAAATGCACATGCGCAAGAATGATCAAACTGATTTAAATTGTTTCTGAAAAAAGTGTCTACGGTTCCTACGCCTATGTTATGGAGAATATTGTCAAAGCTGTTACAATCCAATTATCTTCTAACATGTTTTTACGTTGGCATTGCTTGGGTTTAATATTTATACCTTAATTCCTATGCAGTGTGGTGGCATAATGGGATACACATTACATTGATTTAACCTTTGTTTGTTTATAGCCACGCAAGCAAAGCAAACGAGAAACTATCAGGGTAAACACAATTAAGTATCGGGGATATTTGTTGGTTGGCAAGCGAGCGAGTCATTTACTGGGGTTACACAATCGAGATTCTGCAGTGTTTATTCATTTTTTGTTTATTTATATGGTATGTGCGACCCCTTTTTCACTAGTGCCACTAATCTCGTAACGAAACTTCATGACATTCACAGGCTCATTAGTAGAAAAGGGTACACATATATACGCCTATGCAAATGAAGACATAGAAATATATATCACAAACCCATCAGTATACAAGCTTTGCTAGCTTCGCTCACCATGCTGAATAACAAAGTAATGAACCTGTCGACCACTCAGATGAGTTGTAGTCTTGAAAAGCAAGCTAGTTAGAGCAGACCTAATGCCCAAAATATAGACTGAATCATTCTTTTGGAAATTTAGAAGTGCCGTATTTGAATTATTTGCTGCACAGGCTCGCTCACCATTTGTGCTCGTTACTTGACAAAATGTTGAGGATTCCAATTTATGTTTATATAATAATAAGTATGGACAAGCCCACTCACCTTTTGTACTGGCGCACTACCTTGCAGAATAGTTGTAGTTAGTGCGACCAGTATGAAAGTATAATATAATGTTATATTACAGCCAGCCAGGTAGCTAAGAATAAAGGGGAAAATTTTTTGTACAACCCTTTGTGATAAGTATCGACAATTAGAAACAAAAATCACCTAAAAGGGGTTAGGCGATTGCAAGTAAGAACTGGCAATAAATTAAGTCTCACTTACAGTAACTCCCAACAAAAGCTTCATTACCAACCCCTGACACTTACCCTAGATAAGGCTGTTCTGAGGCACTTCAGTTTTGTGTAGCTAAATTACTCGCACTTGTTCGTGATTGTCCCGTCGTCTCGACAAAATGTCGCTTCACTCCTCACCACAATCACGCAGAAAGACACACCCAAACACACACACACAAATACACTCATAGACACACCCACTCATAGACACACCCACTGACACACTCGCAAATATAGGTATACCCGCCGTGTGCAGATACATTTGGTGGGCACGCTCAGTTAAGCCCAATTGCAACTATGTAATTTAATACACTGGTAAAGTATGTCGCATGTTTTTATTACAAGTACAATAATAAAGCTATGCAAAATACATGGTAATCAAAAGATAGACTGCTCTATCCGATTAGTCAGTTAAAAATAGCAACAAACTTCATTTGCAGTGGACCCTTTACTGATTATTCGGACCGTTCGATCAGAAACGTCTTGCTTCTTGTTTTACAACTTTCGAAGATACTGAACTTCTGGGGAATAGCGATTTTAGCTGTTTTAGGGATGAACAAAGTAAGGACGGATCGATATTCAGCCATTTTCCATAGGGTTAGAGCTGTAGAAAGTGATGATGAAGCCTCAGGGAAGCCTGCATAATCAAGCAGTACTAAACTAAGTCCAGTAGAAATGGAAGTCTACCTCGTTCAGGTATTAGTCTGAAGTAGTAGGAGACGTGCAGGAGTATGATGGCAGCAAGCAAGGAAGGCTTTGATCCAGTTTATTGGAATATTAGAAGTGACTGTCATACTGTTCTTTGTTGAAACCACTGTATTTACCTGTATACAGATGGATTTTAATATTCCATAACCTTATTGTGTATACATTAAAACACTTCATATATATAATTATATATATTATATGATATGAAAAGAATAGAGGATAGATTGTTTTTCATGAAAATTGGTATAAAAATTCAAACAGCAAAGGAATAAACACGTGTAAAACCTTGGTACTTAGTTGCTAGGTAACAAAATCACATTGTTACGTTCATTAAGTCCACAGCTTACTGTTATTAACATATTGTTGTTGGGGGTTTATGAAAACAATATCAAGATATATAACAATTTGTGATGTCAGTAGTAGGGTCAAAAATGGCAATTCCGTGACCAACCTCTAGCTGATTAGTTTTTATGACTGCTTTCACTTATTTGGACCTTTTATAAGAAATTTAGCCCCCAGGTACCTCCCAAAAGTCCCGGCATTTTTCGCTAGGCAGCGAAATTTAAAATTGCCGCTGGAAATTTAACTTTTGAACCATAGTACCTAGAATCATACATGAGGACACTTTTTCAGGCATATCAACCCCAAGGATTCTAATTCTGACATTAGATTTATCATTTTGACCACGAAAAACAAAATGGCTGCCATCAAGTGGCGAAATTATGTACTGATCGGCATAATAAAACTTGTCTCACAAAACAAAATATCAAATCAGTTATATAATAATGATTAGTCTGAAT